>Ga0233335_1000039_pt1 | contig 50469 bp, 44 predicted proteins | sample GEONDECOMP222_FD_180695 | JGI IMG/M metagenome (GOLD analysis project Ga0233335, IMG submission 180695) | Leaf litter microbial communities from Shasta-Trinity National Forest, California, United States - GEON-DECOMP-222 | ecosystem: Environmental > Terrestrial > Plant litter > Unclassified... | reverse complement strand
GGTCAGCGCGACGCGCTGGCCGGGCTTGTGACGGATCACGATGCGTAATGCGGGCGAGCGCGGATTGTGGTCGACCAGCGGGAACATCCAGTCGATTCCAGGCGCGGCGGCAGCCAGCCAGTCGGGGCGGTTGCCGGCAGCGGCGGCGTCGTCCGAGGCTTCAGTCAGCAGCACGTCGGCTTTGGCGGACTTGCCGGTGCGGCGCAGCTGGAAGTCGACCCGCTGCAGGCTACCGCCGCCGCCCTCGACAAAGCGCGAGATCGTGCTGTGCGCCTGGCGGGTGTCCGAATCACAGGCGACCGGCTCGAACATCGGGGGGATGCTGCGGGTATCGAGTTGGACGACGTGGGTGCCCGCGCGAACCCCCTCAATATGGTACATGCCGTCGCGGTCTGTGACGATATAGGTGCCGTCCTCGAGGATCAGGCGGATTCCGGGGACCCCCTTGCGGTGGCTGTCGGGCAGATGGCAGTCGCCCTCGGTGACACGACCGAGGAGAGTCAGCGCGTCGGTATTGAGCAACGGCTTGAGCCGCACCGAGGCGCTGGCGTCGTTGCTTGCCAACCCGGCAGCGCCGGTGGCGGTGGCGTGGTTGATCGCTTCCCCTATCGGCGCGCCCGGGGTCACTTCGACCACGTAAGTGACCTGCAAACTCGCGGCGACGGCGAGCGCTGGAACCGTGAAGGTCAGCGTCCGACCGTTGCCCGATACAAGCGGCTCGGCCAGCTTGAAACTGACGCCGTGCGCAGAGCCCGCCTTGTAGCGCAGCCCTACCGGCAGCCGATCGACAATTGCCACGGCTCCGGCCGCGGCGGTGCCACGATTGGTGAGCTGCACATCATATTGAATGAAATCGCCCGGTGACGCCTCGGTGGTCGATGTGGTCTTGTCGAGCAGCAACAGCGCAGTGCCGGCGGCGCCGTCGATTGGTATGTCGACCTGCAGCGGCTGAGGATCGATCAGCGCAAACGACGCACCGTAAGAGGAGTCGGCGATAATATAAGCGCCCTCAGGGCCTGACAGCGCTGTCAGCTTGTCCCTCGTCACCACCGACGGTGCGGTATAACCGGCCGGGGGCACTACTTTTAGATGGTAATTGCCGACCGGCAGTAGAGGAAAGCGGAAATTGCCCTTGGTGACAGTAATGATGTCGCCGCCGCCGTCGGTGACGTTCTGCCCGGTGACGACCGTATTGGGATAGGTGTCGCCATCGTCGCTGAATACCTTGGCGGCGGGCTGGCCGGTTGCGTCATCGATAATCGTGACGGTTGCGCCGTTGATCGCCTCACCGGTCTTGGAATCAAACACATAACCGGTCGGATCGATCAGTAGCGAAAATGAGGAGCCGAAGCTGAAGCCGTCCTCGGTGTAGGTTAGCTTGAGCGAGCCCTTGCGGATGAGCGGCAGGTCGCATGCGCTGACAGTGCCAGATTGGCTGGCGTCGTGCACCGCCGGTACGCCGCCGGCAAAGACGCTGCTGTCAGGCGCGGTCTCCATCAGCCGTACCTTGCCGGTATAGCCGTTAGTCGTAACGTCGATGTCGGCCATCTCACGAACCAGCGGGTCGCGGTTGGCGCCCGGCGCTTGGAGCACGAACATCACCGGATTGCGGATGTCGAGCGAGTTGAGCGTGTCGCCGGCGGCGACCTGCTCGGGCGTAATCTCGCCCGGGGTGAATACTACGCCGTTGCTCGTATCACAGCTAATTCCGGGGAAGGCATAGTTGCTGGGAAGTCTTTTGAAGGTGAAGGATGTCGGTTTTTTGACGATCTGCTGCGTCTGTCCCTGTATGGTGACGGTATTGGACAAAATGGTCTTAGCGCCACTGCTCGCGCCGTAAGTAAGGGTCGCGACATTACGGATAGGCGTCGGCAGCGCCGCCGTCACGGGGACGGCGGCGGTGGCGAGGCCCAGCCCAAGCATCGCAGGGAGAAAACAGGCCCGTACATTGGGCATACGCGTCTCCTGTCCGGCGCGCGCTCGCACGCGCGCCGGTTAGGGTTTCATTCTAAAGACGGCTCGGAGTGGCCGGTTATTTGACGATCACGTTGAACGCGACCGTCTCGGGCAGGCCCGGTGTCAGCGTGGGGATCATTGCATGGACGGTCGTCGAGGCGGTGTCGAACGACCCGCCGTTTGGATCGGATTCGTCCGCGCCGACTGTATCATCATCTTCGGCCGAGCCGAGCACGCAGGATCCGAGCACCGACGCGCCGCCCACCGTGAGCGAGCCTGGCACATAGGTGACATTTGCGGGCACGAAGTCGGACACGTTGACGTTGGTCGCAGTCTGCGGACCGGCGTTGGAGACGACGATGCAATATTGCACCGTCGCGCCGGGGATCGCTTTGGGCGTGACGAGCAGATTTATCGGATCGGTGAGCACCACCGACGATTTGACCATCGACACTGTCGCTGTGGACACGACGTAGGAATCGAACGCGCGGGACATGCCGTCGCGCGCGATGTTGAGGTTCGCTGTTGCGGTATCAGCGAAGACAATATCTTCGGTCGTCGGCGAATCTGCGCCCACCGTCGCCACCAGCGCGGCACCTTCGACGCCCGCTGTGCCGCCGGCCTCGGTGGTCGCGTTGAGCGAGACGATCGCGGTGTTCGGGGTTGGCGTTCCCGAAGCCGGGATGTTGGCAACCACGAACACCGTCTTAGTCGCGTCGGCAGCAAGTTCGTCGAGATAGGTGACCTGGGTATCGCCCGCGCCGAATACGCCGTCGCCATTGTCGACGTAGATGCGGACGTTGGTGACGTTGAAGTTGGCGGTGCCGAGGATCGGCAGCGCGAGCGTCTGGGTGACGTCGAGCTTGAAATCCTGCACCGAGTTGGTCTGATTGGTGACGGTGAAGGTGGTCACCTGGTCGGTTCCGCCGAGCGAGACGTAGGTCGGCAGTCCGCCGACTTCGGCAACGGTGAGATTGACCTTTTTATCGACCACGAACGTCGCAGCATTCGAACTCGTAGTCGTCTGCGCGCCGCCGACCGTATAGGTCACGCTGGCGGTGTTGCTGACGATCGTGCCCGAGGTGGTGGCAGCTTGGGCAGATCCGGCGAAGCCTGCGGTCGCAGCAGTGCTGACGAGCAGTGCAAGGCGTACTTTCTTGATAATCATGACGGGGTTCCTGTTACGCGGAAGGTTACTGAAGGTCGGGGGGGGGGCAGTTGGGAGTTATTTCAGGACAGCCTGGAACGACATTTGCCCCTTGCCGCCGGCGGCTACCGGTTGGGACAGCCGCCAGCGCACGATTGTAACGTCGCTGTTGGTGGCGGGACGGAAGCCGGTCGCGGTCTTGACCCGCAGCGCTGCAAGCGGACCGAAGGACGCGCCATCGACTGAAAGATCGGGCGTAGGCGAGCCGTTGGCGGCGCCACGATATTCGACCTGCGCGGGTAGCGGATTGGACAGTACGAAATCGCTGATCGGCTGCTTACCGGTGTTCTGGTACGCGATCTGATAGACCACCGCGTCACCCGGTACGATCTTGGTGACCGGCACCAACCCGATTCGAGTGGTGCCGTCGGTGGCGGTCGAGCGCTTCTCGGTCATCACCTTAGTATCGACCGTGATCGGCCCCGCGGCGAACGCGGGAGCGGCGAGCGCGATAGCCAGCACTGCGCCGACTGCATGATGGAACGACGACATGTGCATTCTCCTCTTCACTTGATCTTGACCTGGAAACGGACGGTGCGGACGGCGGGCGCGACAACGTCGCCCAGCGCGAATGCGATCGACGTGCCGGAGACGGTGCCCGCGTCGGCATCGGCGGCGTCGCTCAGCGCCGCGCCGTCTAGGCGCAGGCTGGCGGGGATATAGTCCGTGCCGTCGGGCACCGGATCGCTGATGGTTGCGGTGCGCGCAGTCTCGGGCCCTGCAAAGCTGGCGGCGATCGTATAGGTGATGATCGCGCCCGAGACTGGGCTGTCGCTGCCATCCGGGGCGAGTACGCTGGCCGACTTAACCAAGGTCGCATCCGGCGTCGCGCCGCCCGCGGTGGTCGAGAAGGGGAAAGCGAGCGTCGCCGCGGCGGTAGTCGCGCCGACGACCGCGTCGCTGCCACCGTCGCCCTTGCCAACGATCACGGTGCCGGGCCGGCCTGATCCGGTCACCGCCTGTGCGGCGACGGCCAGCGTGCCGCTGCCGAGCGCATCGGTGCGCAGCACCGCGAACAACGTGATGGTCTGCCCTGACGCCAATGCCGGGGTCGCGCCGTCGTTAGCGATCAGGGTGTCCGTGGGGTCGAACACGCCATTGCCGTTGCTGTCGTATGCGAAGCCGAGAAACGCCACTGATGCACTGTCGACCATGCCGTGTAGCGCAAAGGCCTCGATCCCGTTGCCGGCGTTGCGCAACGTGACGGGGGCGCCGATCACTCCGCCGACCCTCACGGTCAGCGCCGACACCGGAGAGCGCAAGTCGATATCGAGCAACTCCTCAACGCGTAGGGTCGCGGGGTTGGAATTGGTGCCCGCAACGGCGGCGCCAATCGTGAAGCTGGACGTGGCGATATTGGTAATTGTGCTGCCGGCCGGCGTGGAGGCGCATGCGGGAACCGCGCACAGGGACATTCCGGCTGCTGTCAGCACGGCGACCATATGGACTGGGAACAGCCCGCTGGCGGGCGCTACGCGATTAAGCAACTGACGAACCGATCACACTCTAATGCAACAAATCACCTTTAATCATGACTCTGGTTACGAAATTATTCGCGAAGGTATGAAGTATAGTCTGTTTTCGAGGTGAATCACTCCCATCCTGATCAATGCATATCAAATATACGTAGTTCTACGTATCAACTTTTACGGGGTTTTACGTAGATTTGTACTCATAATTGACGAATTTCATTGCAATCTGTTCTTGAAGTTCTCGTTCTAAGGGCGCGAAATAAAAAATTCGTGCGAGTAAAAGCGCGAGATTTGAGAGGCTTCCGCCGTGCGTGTGCTGCGAAGATGCGCCGATACGGGCGTTTCGTGGACGAATGCGTCCTTTTTGACACAGACTTCGCGCTTCGGGCGGCGTGCTGTTCCTGCCGACACGTCTGAAGTGCCCATGCTCCGATCCGGACCGATTCGCCGTGTTTCACGATCTGCCTGCCGTAACGCGCATCTTGGCTGGTACCCGCAAGGTGGTCTGAACAAGGAGGGAATCCGAACAAAGGGCGCGCGAGCAGGGCGCCGCGAGTTTTCCAATTGCTTCCTGGCCAGATACCGCCACAATGGAGCGTCGGGTTCGTCGATAGACGCCCACCGCCTGAACCCGATGCTGGCGGAGGGCCACCCGGCGGAGTCAGATCCGATGAAGTCCGACGTTCGGGCGCAATGCCTGATGCACCTGCGCGCGGCAGCGGCGTGCCTGGAAAAGGCCGATTATACCGTGCTCGAGGTCCGCGTGCTCGATTTGGTCGACGAGATCGAACAGGATATGGTGCCCAGCGACCGGATTTCGACGCCCAAGCGCGGTTCCTAGAAGCGCCGCGATTCGTCTGAGCGCCTCTATCCGTAGTAACCCGCATGTAGTTTTGCGACGTGGCAGCAACCCGCTTCCGGCTTGATACCGCTCCTATCAGGTTTCGAGTCGAGGGGGCACCATGACCATTTATAACATTGCTGCCGATCATTCCGCGCCGCGGATCAGTGTGTTCGGCATCGGCGGCGCTGGCGGCAATGCGGTCGCATCGTTGGTCGAGCGCCCGCTATCTAATGTGCGCGTGATCGCGGCCAATACCGATGCCCAGGCGCTGCGCGGCGTCGCCGCCCACGCTCGGCTCCGGCTTGGTCGCGGCACCACCGGCGGGCTCGGCGCCGGCGCTAGCCCTGCGGTCGGCCGGATCGCCGCGAGCGAGGCGCTGCCCGACATCGACGCCTTGCTCGTCGATACAGACCTCTGCTTCCTCGCTGCCGGCATGGGCGGCGGCACCGGTACCGGCGCGGCGCCGGTAATCGCCGCCGCGGCGCGTGCGCGCGGCATTCCCACTGTCGCGATCGTCACCATGCCGTTCCACTTCGAAGGCAGTCGTCGCGCCGGGCTCGCCGAGGCAGGGCTCGCTGCGCTCGAAGCGCAAGTCGATGCGGTGATCGTCGTTCCCAACCAGAATTTGTTTCGCACCGGTGGCCCCGGGGTCACCTTCCGCAGTGCGCTGCGGGAAGCGGACCGCGTGCTGATCGATGGGGTGTGCAGCGTCGTCGAGCTCGTTTCCAATGACGCGGTCAAGCACGTCGGCTTTGCCGACCTCAAAGCGATGCTGTCGGGGCTGGGCCGCGCGGTAATCGGCTTCGGCGAAAGCCGCACGCTGCAGGGCAGGGCGCGCCGCGCCGCCGACCAGGCGATGGCCAGCCCGCATCTCGAGAATGACTTTGCCGAAGCCACCCGGGTGATCGTTGCGATCCGCGGTGGGGAAGACATGGGACTGATCGAGCTCGAGGAAATTGTCAGTCGGATCACTGCGCGCGCCGCCGCCAACGTCGAGCTGGTATGGGGGGCAACCATCGCACCGGGGATGACCGGGGCGTTAAGAGTTTCAGTCATCGCCGAGGGCGGCGCGATGCCGGCGTCGCTCTTATCGCTGGCACCGCGGGCCGTGCAGGCGCCTGTTGAGCCCGACATCTGGATGGCGCCCGCGCCGCCGCTCGATCTCGACGACTTCGTTCGGCGGCCGGGCGCGGCGCTGGCGAACCCCGCGCAGCGTACCGATCGCTGGGTACGTGCGGTCTCCCCAGCGTCCGAGTCGCCCCGCGCTCCGGTTCCGGCCGAGACCGATCTCCAATTAATGTCGCGCCAGATCATCGCGCGCCACCACCCGAGCCTGATCAATCGCGCCGGCGGCGGCATGTGGTCGGTGCTCGAAAGCCTTGTTGGCCGCCAATCACCGCTACGGCTACCGCGCGCAGCCTGACAGGGAATTTACCTGTATCCTTGAGATGTCGAGAAATTTTATTAGCTCAGCGCTCTATTGAGAAAGGTTCAGAACGGGTATTGTGTATATAAGGCATAACAGGCCTCGCGTTATATGAAGTGGCTGATTTGGCCGGATAAGACCAGCGCAGAGGAGTTGCCCGGCAGCTCCGCCCTCGTGATCGGCCTTGTCGTGGCCGCCTTCCGCGACGTTTTCGATCGGCTGGTGGTCGAGCGGCGGACTAAGGCCTTCATGCCGAGCTTGCCCACGTCTCGCGGCAAAGCGGATGAGCGCGCTCGCCGCCGATCTCGCGCACAAACTCAACCAGCCGCTCAGCGCGACTACCAATTGTCTGGCCGCGGCGCGAATGTTGACCGCGCAAGGGATGATCGGCGAGCGCATCGCCGACCTGTTGCGGATGGGGAAGGAACAAACTCAGCACTCGGGCGAGATCATTCGCCGGTTGCGCAATTTGTTGCCGAGCACGACGCTCAGATGTTCCCCCGAATCGCTCTACCATGTCGTGCGCGAAGCGGTCGACCTCGTGTTGTTCGGCGCCAGCCCTTATGCGGTGCAACTGAGCTACGATCTCGATCCCGCCAGCGATCAAATGTTCGCGAACCGAATCCAGGTGCAGCAGGTGTTGGTCAATCTGCTTCGCAACGTGGTCGATGCGCTGCGCGGTCAGCCGGTCGATGGCTCCCCGATCGTGGTGGCGTCGCGGCGGGTCGACGGAGAGGGGGGCGAGGTATCGGTGCGCGACACCGGTCCCGGCTTGCCCGACGCGATAGTCCAGCAGTTCTACGTACGCTTTGCCACTACCGAGCGCGGCAGTGGGATGGGAATCGGTCTGTCGATCTCGCGCCGCATTGTCGAGGCGCACGGCCGCACGCTGGTCGCACAAAACCGACCGGAAGGGCGGCGGAATTCTGCTTCACCCCGCCGGCGCTCGAGGGGATGATCGCATGATCCGGAACATTTATCTGGTCGACGACGACGATGCTGTGCGGACCTCGCTGCACAGCTTGTTGTCGATACGCGCTAACCTGACGATCCGAAGTTTCCGCAGCGGCGACGCTTTCCTCGAGCACGCGAATAGGCTCGAGGAAGGCGTACTGCTGCTCGATTACTATATGGCCGGCGCCAATGGGCTCGACGTGCTCGATGCGATCCGGGTGCCGGGCGAGCTGAAATTTGCCACCGTAGTGCTCACCGGCGAGGGCAATGTTGCCCTCGCGGTGCAAGCGATGAAGGCCGGGGCGCTGGATTTCATCGAGAAGCCCTATCAAGCCCAGCGGCTATTCGACGTCATCGACGTGGCCTTCTCGCGGCTTGCACAGGACAGTGCAGCGACCGCCTATCTCCAGGAGGTACGCAACCAGATCGCCGAGTTGTCGCCGCGTGAACTCGACGTGCTGATGGGACTTATCGAAGGCCGCGCCAACAAGGTGATTGCCCAGGATCTCAACATTAGCCCGCGTACCGTCGAAATCTACCGCGCCAACATGATGACCAAGCTCGGCGTGCGCAGCCTGCCTGACGCGCTACGGGTGGCCTTCGCCGCGGGACTGGTCAGCCTGTCGTGACTCGTGAGATCCGGGGATCTTCCGCACGCCGAGTCGCGCGCGATCGGTGAATAGCTCCGGAAACAGAGCTATCCTCGTCGTTTTGTGACGGCGGAAAGACTTTGGTCGGTGGGAACACTCAGGGAATGTATCCGAAAAGGATATTTAGATTAGGCGCTTAGTCAGGCTATACGGGTTAATCTGAGTTAGTACCGTCGCATGCCGAGAAGGTCAATTTCCTGGATAATAAGTGAGTCAGCTTAAGCAAGTTCGGAGACGTCGAATCGTAGACGTGTCTGCTGGAATCTGGATCGTTCTCGGCCTGGTGGGGGTCGCCGGTCTCAGCAGTGCCTTAGCCTTTTCGGGCTGGGTGTTTGGGCTCGGCCGGCTGACGACGTTCGGGTTGAGCGCACGGCCGATGTGGCCGTGGACCGGGATTGGGTTCATGTTTCTCGCCGGCGGTTTCTGGGCGACGTACATGTGGCATCGCTCAGCGCCCTGGTTGCTGGCGGTGCCGCTGATCCTAGGCGGATGCTTTCTGGTCGAGCAGGCGCTGGGACTGCAGGGCGGCATCGAGTGGCTGCTGTTTCCCGACGCAGTCGCCGGATTCCCGGACCCCGGCGCCGGCCGGAGCGCACCCAATGCGATCGCCTCTTTCCTGTTCCTGGGTACCGCGCTGTTGATGGTGCGACACCGTAGCCACGCCAGCGTCGAGCTGGCCAATCTGCTAGCCAGCGCGTCATTATGCTTCGGCTTGTTCTCCTTGATTCCTTTAGTATCAGTGGTCGCGCGCAGCGATCCGATGACACGGATCTTCGTGGCTCCGCTGCCGGTCGATCTCGCCAGCCTGGCGCTGTCGGTCGCCTTTCTGGTGTGGCGCCAGGAGGCGGGCTGGACGCTGCTACAGTCCGCCACCCGGTTACAGCGCCCGCTGGTCAACGCACTACTTCCGCTCGCCTTCATCCTGCCCGCCTTGCCCAGTTTCACTGCGCGCTGGGGCGCCGAGCAGGCCTTGCGCGCACCGGTAATCAACGAGATGCTCGCGGTGCTGCTCAACGTCGCGATCATCGGGCTGTTGATCTGGATCGCGGTCAACCGGATCAGCCGCCAGGGCGCTGCGCTGCGCGACGTGACACTGGCACTGGACAGCGCGGCGATCGCGCTGACCGATGAGAATGGGGTGATCACCCATTGGTCGCGCGGCTGCCAGGAACTCTACAAATGGACCGCCACCCAGGCGGTCGGCCGCAAGAAGTACGAGCTGATGAATTCGCGCTGCGAAAAGGCCGGTGCCAACGATCTGCCCGGTGCGCCGGAATATTCGGAGATCGAACTGATCGAGCGCCGCCGCGACGGATCGGAGATCAGCGTGCTCGAACGCCGGCAATTGTTCGTGCGTGCCAACCAGGAGCCGCTGGTCGTGCTGCGGATTATCGATATCTCGCAGCGGGTGCAGGCCGAGGCCCAACTGCGCGCGAGCCAGACGCGTTTCGCCACCGCAGTGGAAGCGCACCAGCTGGGCGTTACCGAATGGGATATCGCCAGCGGCCGGCTGCACTGGACGCCGGGCTCGGAGCAGCGGCTCGGCCTTACCACCGGCTCGTTGCCGACGATCGACGATTGGGAAGCGTTGGTCTATCCCGAGGACCGCGATACTGTATTCGCTACGATCGCCGCGGCCACCGCCGACACCGCCGATCGCTGCGAATTCCACTACCGCTTCCGTCGGCCCGATGGTCAGGAACGCATGGTCGCGGGCAGCGCCCGCCTGTTCTATGACGGGCGCGGCGACCTGGTTACCGTGGTCGGCGCCAATAGCGACATTACCGAACGCAACGAGCGCGCCGCCGCACTGCAGGCGCGCGAGGCACAATTGCGCTCGGTACTCGAAACGGTTCCCGACGCGCTGATCGTGATTGCGGAAGGCGGGGAGATCCGGACCTTTAGTGCCGCCGCCGAACGGATGTTTGGTTATGAGGCGGCGCTTACGATCGGCCGTAACGCGAGTTTTCTGCTGCCCGACGCGCCTGATCGTGCCGAGGGTACGGTGATCGATTATCTCACCGATCATTTCCGCAGCGCCGCGGGCAACACCCGCGAATTGGTCGCGCGGCACGCGGACGGTTCCTTTTTCCCGTTGGAGCTCAACGTTGGCGAAGCCCGACTCGGTGAGGACCGCGTGTTCACGATTGTCGCGCGCAACGTGGCGGATCGTCATGCGGTCGAGCGGCGCCTGACCGATCTCGGCGCCGAACTCGCGCACGTCGCCCGGCAGAGCGCGATGAGCGAACTCGCCGCCGATCTCGCCCACGAACTCAACCAACCGCTTAGCGCCACCTCCAATTTCCTGGCAGCCGCGCGGATGGTGATCGAGAGCGGGCAGGACACCGACCGGGTTCCCGAATTGCTGCGTATGGGTGAGGAGCAGATGCACCGCTCCGGCGAGATCATCCGCCGGCTGCGCGACTTCCTGGTCAAGCGCGATGTCGAGATGCGCGCCGAATCGCTTAATCATGTGGTGCGCGAAGCGGTCGAACTCGTGCTGTTCGGCGCGGCGCAGACTGACGTTCGCGTCGTCTACGAGCTCGATTCCAGCTCCGACATGGTGTTCGTCGACCGCATCCAAGTGCAGCAGGTGCTGGTCAATTTGCTGCGCAACGCAATCCAGGTGCTGCGCGCGCAGCCTTTAAGCGAACGCGACATTATCATCGGCTCGCGCCGCGATGACGGCGGCATGGTCGAGGTGTCGGTCGAGGATACCGGCCCGGGGCTGCCGGCCGATCTCCACGAAAAGCTCGGCACCCGTTTCGCCACCACTAAGGGAGCGGAATCCATGGGGGTCGGGCTGTCGATCTCGCGACGGATCATCGAGGCACATGGCGGCACGCTGGTCGCGGGCAAACGTGCGGTAGGGGGAGCAGTGTTTCGTTTTACGCTGCCAGAATATGAGGAACTGGTCGAATGATGCGCAACATCTATCTGGTCGACGACGACGATGCGGTGCGGGCCTCGCTCCACAGTCTGTTGTCGTTCCGCTCGGACCTGGCGATCCGCAGCTTCCGCAGCGGGGATCTGTTTCTGGCGCAACAGGCCGAACTCGATCCCGGCGTGCTGCTGCTCGATTATTACATGGCTGGCGCCAATGGACTCGACGTACTCGAGGCGATTCGCACGCCCGGCGAAATGAAATTCGCGACTGTGGTGCTCACTGGCGAAGGCAATGTCTCGCTGGCGGTGCAGGCGATGAAGGCCGGAGCGCTGGATTTTGTCGAAAAGCCCTATCAGGCCGATGTGCTGCTCGCGATCATCGACGTCGCCTTTTCGCGGCTCGCGCAGGACACTGCCGCTGCCGCTCGGATCGACGAGGCGCGCGCGAAGATCGAGACGCTTTCGCCGCGCGAGCATGACGTATTGATGGGACTGATAGAGGGCCGCGCCAACAAAGTGATCGCCTATGAGCTCGACATCAGCCCCCGCACGGTGGAGATTTACCGCGCTAACATGATGACCAAGCTCGGCGTGCGCAGCCTGCCCGAGGCGTTACGAGTAGCGTTCGCTGCCGGGCTCGTCACGCAACCGTAAGGTTGGGCGTCCGCCAGCCGTCCAGCAGCGCGCTGACCCGGTTAATCGCGTCAGCGCGCTCAACGATGCTGAAGCGTTTGCCGGGCGGGGTCTTCGCCGCCCGGTCGGCTAGGACGATGATCCCGCCCCAGCGCGGATCGCGGCGCATTGCAGACAGCGTGGTGCCGACTGACCTGGCATCGACGATGAGCGTTGCAGGGGTGGTTGCGAGCCGGTCTAGCGCCGCGTCGCCAGGTATTTCGGGCACCGTCACTAAGCTTTCGCCGTGCAGCGACAGCCGGCCGACTAGCGCGCTGCGCAGGCCGAGATCGGGCACGATCAGGACGAGTAGTTCCAAGGCGGTCACCAGTGATCCTCGAGGGGAGCGTGAGGGAGATTTTTCGTGCTCTGAGATACCGCTCATGGGCCTTACTGGGCGCTTAGCGTTGCCGTAGGTATCATCCCGCAGGTACTTCCCCCCGCTGCGAAAACCCCGCGATTTTGACCAGTCTGCTTTTCTAAGGCGGCTTTCTCCGCCCGAGTCGCGAGGCGCCGATGACTAGACCGTATTCCCGTTTTCGCAGTCTGGCGCAGGCATTTGGCCTTTTCGCCGAGCGCCGGGACGCGGCGACGCTGGTCGAAATGCGGGTACCCGTGCGCTACGATGCGCTCACCGGGGTCCGCACTCGCGCTGCGCTAATTGAAGCGGTAGAAAATTTGGAAGTTGATCCGGCGATCGCCTCGACACTGGAGACGACCGTATTGGTGATCGATCTCGATCGGTTGCGCGCGATCAATGAGGTCCATAGCCGTGCCGCAGGCGACCGGGTGCTGGCGACGATCGCTGATCGGCTACGTGGGGTAATCGAGCCAGCAGGGATCATCGGCCGGTTAGCTGGCGACGAGTTCGGCTGCGTCCTGCATCATCCGGTCGGGTCGGACTTACCGATCCGCACCGCCGGTGCGATCCTCGGCGCGGTAGCGGCGCCGATTGAGGTGCGCGGCGGGGTGGTCGTGCTGCATGTCGCGATCGGCATCGCCGGCGGGGCCGGCCGGGCGCGTGCCTCTGGTCGGATACTCGCCTCGGCCAAGGCGGCTGCCAGCCAGGGCAAGCGTCCGGGCAAGTCGACCTGCGCGATCTACGATCCCCGGCTCGATGCCGAGACGCGCGCGCGCGCCGCGCTCGATCTCGAGATGCGCGACGGTTTCGCGCGCGGCGAGTTTCAGCCGGAGTATCGCCCGATCACCAATCCGCGCACCGGCGCGGCGGGCGGATTCGCGTGCGCTGCGGTGTGGCACCATCCGCAGCGCGGGGCGGTGCCCGCTGAGGCATTTCTTCCGGCAGCACGGGCTTCGGGGCTGCTGCCCGTGCTGGGCCTGGCGCTGCTGCAGCGCGCCTGCGCCGAGGCCGATGCCTGGCCTCGCCACCAGATCCTGTCATTCGACACCGCCGCGCTGAAACTCGACGCGCCCAAATTCGCTGAATCGGTGCTGCGCATTCTGCTTGCCACCGAACTCAACCCGAAACGTCTGAGCCTCGAAGTGCCGCGCACCGCATTAATCGGCAACCGTTCGGCGGCCCGCGCCGCGCTGCTCGCGCTGAGCGGCGCTGGGGTGCAGATCACGCTCGACGATCTCGGCATTCCTGCCGACACCCGGCCTACGCCGCCGATCTTTCCAGCGCGCCCCGCCGGCTGGCGCCGTCCAGTGGCTAATGACCAGGGTCCTTTCGCGGTGCGCGCGCGGGGTTAGAGCGCGTTGCTTTTGAGCTCCTGCACGAGAACAAACGCATCGAACCAATTGAGAGCAACGACAGCAAGATCCGGCTCGGTGAAAGCGATTGGCCTGTCTCCAGCAAGAGAATTGCCCCAGGTTTGCAATGCCGTTGGCAGGCGAGGGTTCGCGATAATCGGGGTTTAGATTGGGGAGTTGCGCCACACTTCGATACCGACATAATCGGCGTCGGTCGTTTCCCAGATAGGCTCAAGCGTCCCGGTTGATCCGCGCGGCTTCATTATGCTTTATTGGCGCCGGTCGGCGTCAGCCGGTATGCCGCGCCAACGGGTGCGCGTTCTGGCTCCGAATGAGTGCCTCGGCCTTTTCTGCCGACGTAGGCCGCCCGAAATGATAGCCCTGCGCCTGATCGCAACCATGCTCGCGCAGGAAAGCGAGTTGTTCTGCCGTTTCGACACCCTCCGCCACCACTCCGAGCCGCAGGCTATGGGCGATACGGATGATCGCCAGTGCGATTGCGGCATCATCTGCATTGGTGATGATGTCGCGGATAAAGGCGATATCGATCTTGACCTTGTCGATCTTGAAACGGCGCAAATAGGCGAGGCTCGAATAGCCGGTGCCGAAATCGTCGATCGAGATCTCCACGCCGCGTGCGCGTAGCCGAGCCAGCATCGCCATTGATTGTTCGGTATTGATCATCAGGATGCTCTCGGTCAGTTCGACCTCGATCAGTTCGGCGGGCGCGCCGTGCTCGGCCAACGCTCGCGCGATGTCGCTCTCCAGGTCGCCTTCGGCGAACTGGCGCGCGCTGACGTTGACCGACACCGGCATTGGTCCGACCCCGGAACGCAGCCACGCCCCGATTTGCGCGCAGGCCGTGTCCACAACCCAGCTTCCCACTTTGCCAATCAACCCGGTCTCTTCGAGGACGGGCACGAACGCGGCGGGCGAGACTAGCCCCGTGCCCGGCCGGTGCCAACGCAGTAGGGCCTCGAACCCGATGATCCGGTCCGTGGCGATATCTATCTTTGGCTGGTAATAGAGCTCGAATTCCTCGCGTTCGATCGCTTGGCGCAGCGCAACTTCCAAGTCGAGCCGGGCCAGCACCTCGGCGTTCATTTCGGCGGTGAAGAAGCGACAGGTGTCGCGGCCCGCTTGTTTGGCCCGGTACATTGCGGTGTCGGCGAATTTGATCAGCGATTCGGCGTCCAGCGCGTCGGTCGGGTACAGGGTGATGCCGATGCTCGCAGTCGAGGTCATCACATGGCCATTGAGGTCGAACGGCAGGCGTAGCGCATCGCGGATCTGGCTGACGATCGCGTTTGCGCCCGCCTGCGCGTCTTCATTGGTCAGGATCACCGCGAATTCGTCGCCGCCCAGCCGTCCGATCGTGTCGCGGACACGAACGCACTGCACGAGCCGCCCGGCGAATTGTCGCAGCAACTCGTCGCCGCAGGCATGTCCAAGCGTGTCGTTGACGCTCTTGAAGCGATCGAGGTCTATAAACAGTACCGCCACCCCCCAGCTGCGTTCGCCTCCACGCGTCAGCGTCTCGGTCAGCGTTCGGTAAAATAATGTGCGGTTGGCCAGGCCGGTCAGCGAATCGTAATGCGCCAGGCGGTGGAGCTGCTCTTCGGCCTCCTTGCGCGCCGTGATGTCGCGCAGCACCGATACGATAACCCAATCGTCGCCCGATCGGATCGCGTGGCGTCGCACCTCGGCCTGCAAGGTCGATCCGTCCTTAAGGAAAATCGCGATTTCATCGAGCGGTGAGTCCGCACGACCAGCTATGATCGCGTCGTAGAGCCGCTCATAGTCTTCGGCCCGGCCACCGCCGAAATGGGCTGGGCTGAGCTCCAGCATTTCCGCCCGCGTCGTCCCGAGCATCTTGCAGGCGGTGGCATTGGCCTCGATCATGCGCATCGTTGTGCGGGAGCTGAGCAGGATCGCGTCGTCGGTTGCATCCATCGCGCTGCGGAACCGCTGCAGGTCGACGGTTCGCGCCTGTACCTGTTGCTCCAGATGGGCGCTGTGGTGCGTGAGCTGATCGCTCAGCGACTTCAGCCGCAGCAGGTTGCGGACGCGAAGCCACAATTCGGCGCGGTCGATCGGCTTGGTGAGAAATTCCTCGGCGCCAGCCTTCAACCCCTCGATCCGGTCCTCGCGATCGGCTTTGGCGGTGACCATGATAATTGGGATGTTCGCGGTCGCAGGGTTCGCCTTGAGCATCCGCGCCAGCTCATGCCCGCTCATTCCGCTCAGCCACACGTCAAGCAGGATCAGGTCGGGGGCCGCGGTCGCGATTTCGACCAGCGCCGCCTCGCCGCTGGCAACGGCGGTGGTGCGATAGCCCTCGGGTTCGAGTAGCATCTCGAGTAGCCGGCAGTTGCGATCGTCGTCGTCGACGATCAGGATGTGCGCACCGGTCATTCGGCCCGTCCGAGTAGTGAGTCGATTGCAGTATAGAGCTCGCGGTAGCGCAGCGGCTTGGCGATATAAGCGTCACAGCCGGCCTGTTCGGCTTTTTCTTGGTCGTCCTTCATCGCCATCGCGGTCAGCGCGATCACCGGAATGCGCGCGGTGAGCGGATCCTGTTTGAGAAGCGCAGTGGCCGCCAGCCCGTCCATCCCCGGCAACTGAATGTCGATTAGGATCAGATCGGGCGCCTCGGTGCGCGCCAGCATGATCCCAGTCTCGGCGTCGACCGCGGCCAGCACGCCGTGCCCGACATTCTCGAGTAGCAGCGTGGCAAGTTTCATATTCGCCGGATTGTCCTCGATGATCAGAATTCTGGCCATCTACGCCTCCTCCGCCGCGGGAACGGTGCGACGCACTTCGTTGACGAAGCCAGCAGTGTCGAATTGTGGTGGATCGCCGACCCACACCGGCAACGGTGACGAGCCGTGATCGGCACTGAGTACGACGATAGGGATGCGCGCGGTGGCGCTGTCGCGCTGCAGTGCCTCCACCACGTCGAAGCCGCTGACGTCCGGTAGCGCCAAGTCGATCAGAATCAGGTCGGGCTTGAGCTGCTGGGCGAGCACGATTGCCTCGTCGCCGCCGAATGCGCGAACCACCGCATAGGAGGGGGCGGGCAGCAAAGCAGCGATCGATTCCATTGCAGTCGGATCGTCGTCCACAACCAGGATGGTGTGGGTCTGTAACTCAACCGGGTCCAGCCCGATCGAAGCCAGCGCCGCTCGCAGCTGTACCCGACTGACCGGCTTCTGTAGCATCGCGGCGGTCCCGCCAATTGCCTGGCTGCCGTCGATCTGACCCGCGATCACCACCACCGGCACGCTCGCGATCACCTCCATTTGACGCGTCTTGAGAAGGAATTCCCACCCGCTCATTCCCGGTAGTTGGATGTCGAGCGTGATCAGGCTGAGCGCGTGGCGCGGTGCGAGCAGCAACGCCTCCTCGGCACTAACTGCGCGTACTACCGAGAATCCCTCCGCCTCCAGCAGCACGCGGACCAGTTCCGCGGCGCGGTCGTCATCTTCCACCACCATCGCGACCCGGGCGCCGGCCTGCGCCTGCAGCGTCGCCATTAGCGCCGGGCGGGTGCGGTGTGGCGAGATGGCGGAGCGATCGGGGGTCAGCAGCGGCAGCCAGGCGGTGAATCGGGCGCCTTCGCCGGGTGCACTCGCTAGGCCGACAGCGCCGCCGTGCAGCTCGGCGAGCTGCTTGACCATCGCCAGACCCAAGCCGGTCCCCTCGAACTTGCGCGCTAGGCTCGAATCGATCTGCGAGAAGGCCTGGAACAGCCGCCCCATGTCCTCCTCAGCCACGCCGATCCCGCTGTCGCGGACCGAAATTTCAACGAATTCCTGGTGCGCATTGTCGGCGAAAGGGTAGAAATGCACCGGCCAGTCGCCGGGCATCCGACCGACTGCGCTGCGTGGCACGCGGTGCGCGCTGAGCGTCACCCGCCCGCCCTTGACGCTGAATTTTACGGCGTTGGAGAGCAGATTATAGACGATCTGTTTGGTCTTGCGCACGTCGAGTTCGGTCTCTTCGAGCCCTTCACCGAGCTCCAGTTCAAGCCGGATTTGCTGCGCCGCGGCTTTTTCGCGGACGACTGACAGACTGTTCGACAGCAGCCCGTTGAGATCGACCGCTTCGAGCTCGAGCGTCATCATCCCGGCCTCGACCTTGGACAGGTCCAGGATGTCGTTGATCAGCGACAGCAGGTGCTCGCCACTGGTGAAGATGTCGCCGATATATTCAATCTGCTTGTCGCTCATCGGCCCGATCAGACCGTCTTTAAGCGCTTCGGAGAAGCCGATGATCGAATTGAGCGGGGTGCGCAGCTCGTGCGACATAGTGGCGAGAAACTCGGATTTCATCCGGCTGGCGCGAACCAGTTCGATGTTTTTTTCCTGCAACTCGCTTTCGAACTGCTTACGTTCGGCTTCGACCTGTTTGCGCACGGTATTGTCGGTGCCGATCAATAGATAACCGATCACCTTGTCCTGTGCGTCGCGCAGTGCGGTTACCGACACCATCGCAGCGAAGCGGGTGCCGTCTTTGCGCACATAGGTAAGCTCGTAGATATCCTCTATTCCACGCGAGGCTTTGAACACGAGTGCCTCGAAGCCCGGCGCGATCGGCGTGTCGAGTTCCGCGCTAAGCGCTGCGGCGCGCGCGATCAATTCGGCGGGGTCGGAAATGTCTGCCGGGGTGATGCGGTTGACGACGTCAATCGCCTTATAGCCGAGCATCCGTTCGGCGCCGACGTTGAAAATCTGGATCACGCCTTTCTCATCGGTGGCAATGCTTGAGAAATAGGCGCTGTTGAAGATTGCGTCCTGTAGCGCGCCGGTCTTGAGCAGCGCTTCCTGGCGGCGGAATTCGACGATGCGGCCGTGCGCGCTTTCCCCAACGTGCGCGGTTTCCTTGTCGGTGGGGATGAGGGAGCGTGCCAACGGAGTCTCCGGCAGTTGCTTGCTCGCGAGTTCCCCATGGGCAACCGCAGCGGCAAGCCCCGCCTCGACACGTCGGCCGATCGCCTTCGTAGCGCCCGTATCGGCGTCATCGGTTAATAACGATACATCAAAATTCAAAATGGGTACGGCGAAAGAAAGGCCGCCCTTCGCCGTCCCTCGCCGCCGCAGAAGCCGTTGTCCTGCAGGAAGAAGCCTGTTCGCCGTGGAGCATTGCAGGAGCGTCAGATCGCAGGATCAGATCGGTGGCAGACACCCCGATGCTGCCGTTGCCCATCCCGCGCGGCATAAACACCTATCTGCATGACCTGCCCGAGCCGCTCTACACGCGCTTGCTCCCAACTGCCTCGGCTGTACCGCCGTGTGGCAATGGAGAAGGCAAGGGGTACGGACAAGTAAGTCGGCGGATTGCACGGGCTGATCCGCCTTCCCATATGCCCGCCATGAGCAACAACGATATGGTGTGGCACGGCACCACGATCCTCTCCGTGCGGCGCAACGGTCGCGTGATCATTGCCGGCGACGGCCAGGTCTCGATGGGCAATACGGTGATGAAGCCCAATGCAAAAAAGGTAAGGCGCTTGGGCGACGGTTCGGTGATCGGCGGTTTTGCCGGCGCGACTGCCGACGCTTTCACTCTGTTCGAGCGGCTTGAGCGCAAGCTTGAGCAGCATCACGGGCAATTGCTGCGCGCGGCAGTCGAGCTCGCCAAGGACTGGCGGACTGATAAGTTCTTGCGCAATTTGGAGGCGATGATGATCGTTGCCGACAAGGACGTGACGCTTATCCTAACCGGTAACGGCGACGTGCTGGAGCCCGAGGCCGGGATTGCCGCGATTGGATCGGGCGGTAACTACGCCTTGGCTGCCGCCCGGGCGCTGGTTGATTACGAGGAAGACGCAGAGAAAATTGCGCGCAAGGCGATGCAGATCGCGGCCGAAGTCTGTGTCTTCACTAACGACCGGCTGACTGTCGAGGCGATCGAGAACGCCGCCTAATTTGAAGCTCCTCCCTTTTAGGAGGAGTGGGGCGGAGCCCGCCTTTAATCTCGCGTATCGATACACACTGCCCAACCCCTCCCAGGAGGGAGGGCTAAGAAGAAGTCCAACATGAACGACGCTCTTACTCCCAAAGCCATCGTCGCCGCGCTCGATGCGCATATCATCGGTCAGCACGACGCCAAGCGCGCGGTAGCGGTCGCTATGCGCAACCGCTGGCGCCGCCAGCAGCTCGGCGCAGACCTCCGCGACGAGGTGACGCCCAAGAACATCCTAATGATCGGGCCGACCGGCTGCGGCAAGACCGAGATTTCCCGGCGTCTGGCCAAACTCGCCGATGCGCCGTTCGTGAAGGTCGAAGCGACCAAATTCACTGAGGTCGGCTATGTCGGCCGCGACGTCGAGCAGATCGCGCGCGATCTGGTCGAGGAAGCCGTCCGTCTCGAAAAAGAGCGTCGCCGAGTCGCTGTAAAGGATAAGGCCGAGGAGGCGGCGATGGCCCGTCTCCTGGACGCGCTGACCGGAAAGGGAGCAAGCGAAGCTACCCGCGAGGCCTTCCGCCAGCGCTTCCGCGAGGGGCATCTCGAAGCGACCGAGATCGAGATCGAGCTCGAGGCGCAGCCGCAGATGCCGTTCGACGTCCCCGGCGGGAGCGCGCAGATGATCAATTTGTCCGAGATGATGGGCAAGGCATTCGGAGGTGGTGGGCAGCTCAAGCGCCGCAAGTTGACAGTGCCTGCGGCGTGGGAAAAGCTCGTCGAGGAGGAGGCCGACAAGCGCCTCGACCAGGACGAACTCAATCGCGCGGCGCTGGCCGATGCCGAGGCCAATGGCATCGTCTTCCTTGACGAGATCGATAAGATTGCGGTGAGCGACGGACGCGGTGGATCAGTGAGTCGTGAAGGCGTGCAACGCGACCTCCTGCCGCTGATCGAGGGCACCACTGTGGCCACGAAATACGGGCCGATGAAGACCGACCATATCCTATTCATCGCGAGCGGCGCGTTCCACGTCGCCAAACCTAGCGATCTGCTGCCCGAGCTCCAAGGCCGGCTGCCGATCCGGGTCGAGCTCAAGGGGCTGACCGAAGCCGATTTCGTGGCAATCCTGTCCGACACGAAGGCCTCGCTTCCTGCCCAATATAGCGCGCTGATCGCCACCGAAGGCGTGACGGTAAGCTTCACCGAAGATGGCATTCGCGCAGTGGCGCGAATCGCCGCCGAGGTGAACAGCCAGATCGAGAATATCGGCGCACGTCGGCTACAGACGGTGATGGAGAAATTGCTCGAAGAAGTGAGCTTCGAGGCTGAGGATCGGTCTGGCACCACGGTGGTTGTGGATGCAGCCTATGTCGACGCACATCTGGCGAGCATTGCGCGCGATACCGATCTCAGCCGGTTCGTTCTTTAGGGTCGGTTCCTCCGACACGCGCCCGAGCGAAAGCTCGGGTCACGTGTGGCTCTGGTCCCGATTAGTCACGTGCAAATCAATTTTGCTGAGATGACAAGGTTCGGGCCGGCTCAATTCTTCGGTTTCGAATACGGCGTGAAATCGCCGAATGAACAACTCCCGCTGGGCATCCGGCTCGAGCGGTCGATGGTGCGGACGATGTCGCCGCGGCACAGCTGCCCGGTGGTGCTGACCGTTACGATGATGTCGTCGCGGCTTAGGCCGAAACAGCCGCCGCCGGTGTCGGTGCGATAGATCAGTTGGCGGCCGGTTCTATAAAGAATCGTGTCGCCGTGGACCTCGGTGCTGGTCGCATCGCGGGGCTCGATGCAGTCGCGGGGCTTGCCGGGCTGGAGCCCCTTGAGCGCGACCGCGATCTTGGCTTCCTCCCGCGCGTGCTCGGTGGCCATACGGCTCTGCTCCTGCGGCGTGGCCGCGCAGCCGGCGAGCAGAACCAGCAGCAGAGTAGGGGCGGAAACGAGCAAACGGCGCATGGCGATTCTCCGAAGGTCAGCCGCGGAAACTATCTTTGGCCGCACGCCTTTCGCCAAGCTGAACGGCGGAGGACGCGCGCAGGAAAGGGTTGGTCGCCAGTTCCAACGCAATCGTCGTCGGCAGCGTCGCCTCGCCCTTCGCGCGAAGCCGGTCGACCTCGGCCATGCGGTGGACGATTGCTTCATTGCCGGGCTCGGCGAGCAGTGCATAGCGGCCATTGCTCTGGGTATATTCGTGCGCAGGATAGACGATCGTTTCGGGTGGCAGCGCGGCGAGTCGCTGCATATTGGCGTACATTTGAGCAGCATCGCCCTCGAACAGTCGGCCGCAGCCCATTGCGAACAGCGTGTCGCCGACGAACGCGCGGCGGTCGCCGGGCAGGTAGAAAGCGATGTGCCCCGCGGTATGCGCGGGCACTTCGATCACCGTGGCGATATGGCCACCGAGCGCCACTATGTCGCCCTCGGCGACCAGCACGTCGAGCGTCGGGATCTTGGCGGCCTCCGCAGCAGGGCCGGTGATCGTGCAGCCGGTCGCCGCCTTGATTGCGGCATTGCCTCCGGTGTGATCAGGATGCCAGTGGGTGTTCCAGATCGCGGTGATCGTCCAGCCGTGCGCGGCCGCGGCGGCGAGCGCGGGCGCGGCCTCCGCGGGGTCGATCACAGCTGTTTCCAGCGATTCGGGATCGTGGGCGATCCAAATGTAATTGTCGCTGAGTGCGGGGACGCGGACGATCTCCAATGGCATTACCAGACTCCGGTGTTCGGCATTGACGCCCAGGGCTCGGCCGAGGCGAGATGGCCGTCCTGGAGCAATTCGACCGAAATATTGTCGGGGCTACGGACGAATGCCATGTGGCCATCGCGGGGCGGGCGGTTGATCGTTATACCCGCGTCCATTAGCCGCTGGCAGGTCGCGTAGATATCATCGACCTGATAGGCGAGGTGCCCAAAATTGCGGCCACCATCATAGTCCTCGGGGTCCCAATTATGGGTCAGCTCAACCTCGGCATCGCCTTCCTCGCCGGGGGCGGCGAGGAAGATAAGCGTGAAGCGACCCTTCGCATTTTCGATGCGCCGCACTTCCTTAAGGCCGAGCAGTTCGAAAAAGCGGATGGTGGCGGCCGGATCGGTGACGCGGATCATGGTATGCAGATATTTCATCGGTCGCTCCGGAGGGGTTTTTCCGAAGATAGGCCGCTCGGGGCGAGACCGCTACTCCCCACTCGAAACGAGGGAAGTGTTGGTTTGCTATGGCTTGGCGGCGCTGCCGAATTGGGCGAGCGCTGCCGTCGCCGCTTTGGCGACCGCGGTGCCAGGCGCGATCCGTGCAGCATTGCCCCAGGCTTCGCGCGCCTGATCCTCCTTGCCGGACAGCGCGGCGATATTGCCCGCCTCGAGCTGGACCGAGGCATCGTCGGGGGACCGCCGCAGCGTCTCGGCGATATCGGTCTGGGCCCGGTGCAGATCGTTCATCCTTCGCGCCAGCGTCGCCGACAATAGCCAGGCGAGCGGGTCGCCGGGCACCAGCGCCAATGCCCGGTCGAGGTCGTCGCGCGCCGAAGGCAGGTCGTCGGCCGCTACCATCGCCCGGGCCCGGTCGAGCCGCGCCTCGCCCAGATACATGCCCGACAGCGTCCCCGCGGCCAGCGCCGCATCGAGCGCCGAGCGGGCCTGTGCCCAGTCGCCGGCAGCCAGCCACGCATTGCCCGATTGCGCCCAATAATTGACCGCCCGATTGTCCTTGGCGATCTCGGCGTCGCGCGCGGCGTTGCCGAACTCGCCCGCGGCGAGCGCCCAGCGGCCCTCGCGCGAATAGGCCATGCCGAGGCACTGCCGGGCGAGGAACCGACCGCCGCCGAGCCGCCAGGCCGACGCTTCGACCTCGGCCTTTCCAGGATCGTCGGTGGCGAGATCGACGCAATGGTCGAAGCGTGCCTCGTCGCTGGTCTGCGGGCCGGGCATGGAGGGGCCGGGAGCGGGAGGAGCGGGCGCGAGGTCAAAGGGAGCCGGCGTGGCGGACATAACCTGGAGCGCGAGGAACAGGGGCAGGATCATAGGCTGGCGGTTACTTCCTCCACCGTGCGGAGTAGCAGCGCAAGGTCGGCCTCGCGCGAGAGGCGGTGGTCACCGTCTTTGACCAGGATCGTCTGCACATCGCCTGAACGGAGCAGCTCGGCGAGCCGCGGGCTGCGCTCCCAGCGCACGACCGTATCCTTCTGGCCATGAAGCAGACGGACAGGGCCGTGGAACTCGATCCAGCCGTGCAACAACCGGTTGGCCTCGCCCGAGCTCCAAAAGCCGCGGGTAGTGATCGTGGGCTGGTCCGAATAGTCGGACGGCTGTTCGAGCCGCCCCTCGGCCATCAACGTCACCTTTTGCTCAACCGTGAAACCCCAGTCGGTGAAGTCGGGCGCGGCAGCGATGCCGACCATCGCCGCCACCCGCGCCGGCCGAGCGAGCGCGGCGAGCAGCATCACCCACCCGCCCATTGACGATCCGACCAGCAGCACCGGCCCCTCGATCGCGTCGATCATCGCTACCGCATCGTCGCGCCAACCGGCCAACGTCTGTTCCTCGAACGCACCAGGGCTGGCGCCGCAGCCCGAATAGTCGAAGCGTACGAACGCTTGGCCATTGCCTACCGCCCAGACTTCGAGCGCGAGCGCCTTGGTGCCGGTCATGTCGGAGGCATAGCCCGGCAGGAACAGAATGGTCGGGCTGGCGCCCGCGGTGACGTGATGGGCAAGATGGGTGGGGAATGTCATCGACGGGGGCTTCGCACTTTTCGTCCGATCGAACCAGCCTAACCCGTCGCGGCGCGAGCTGAGGGTATCGTACGGCCCCTCCGAACACCTTTTCCCCGTTCGTGAAAAGTGTATCGAAGCACCATTCCTCCGATCGGCGAAGAGGAAGACCTGCCCTCGACACGCTCGGGCGAGCGGGAGCAAGCCTACGGAGGGCGAGGCTAATTCTCTAGAAACGCGATCAGCGCCGCCTGGAATGCTGCCGGCTGGTCGAGCATCACGAAATGCGCACTGTCGCCGGTGCCGACGAAGGTGATATGCGGCGCATCGGCATAGGCTCTATGGTAGAACGCATCGGCGCGCTCTTTGGGGAGCCTCGCGGACCACGGATAGACCAGGGTGATCGGCGTCGCGATCTTCGCCATCTCCGGGCGTAGGTCGGTGGTCATATCCTCGTACATGGCTTGCGCCGAGACGCGGGCGTCGGCCTGCACCAACCAGGGGATCAGCTTGGCCTGCGACTCGGGCTTCAGCGCAAGCCGCTGCGCTGTGGCTTTGGCGAAACTGTCGTCCGACTTACCGTAACTCGCGGCTATTTGCGCGCGCATCGCCTTGGCCTGCGGTTCGACCATTGTCACAGTGGCTGTCGGCGCAAACAAGATGCCGATGAACGGCAGCGAATCGATCACCATCAACCGGCCGACCTGCCCGGGGTGCGCCTTGGCCAGCATCAGCCCGACCAACCCGCCCAGCGAGTGGCCGACGATCGCGGGTGCCGCCAGTTTCTCCCGGGCAATGAACGCCGACAGATCGGTGACCGTGCCGTCAAGGACGCCGGTCTGGAGATTGGCCTTGGGGTCATCGCCGCCGAAGCCGTTGATCTGGAGCAGATAAACGCGGTGGCGCTTGGCGAGTTCGGGCGCGACAGCATCCCAGATGGCGCGCGGTGAGGAGAGGCCGGGGATCAGGATTACCGGTCTGCCCTGTCCTATCGCAACAATCGAGATATGCTCCATCTGCACCGCCGCGGCTGCGGCGGCAGTGCCCGGCGCGCACCGTCCGTTGGTCGGGTGCAGCATCACCAGGAGTGCGACGGCGGAGGCAAGAAGCCCGTTCTTAAGATTGGTCAACGGTTGATCTCCTCCAAGGGGACTGGCTGATGATGGATTCGATAAGGAGATCAAACAGTTCGGCGATAGGAAAAGCAAGCGGGAGCGAGGGGGCGTGGTGTCTGGCCTCGATCAGCGACTGGCGAACGGTCGCCAACCGCACATATTCGTCGGGTTCCTCGACTAGATAGCGACCAAGCGCGGCAAAGATTCCGGTAATCGGCAGCGCGGGCAACAGCCCCAACGCGTAATATAAGTGATCGGACGCTCAGTTGTGCCTGACGTAACAGGCAGATCGGTGAGCAGGCATCCGGCGCAGATCAGGCTGAGCAGGAGGGGGCGTCAAAAAAGCCATACATTCTATCGCGCCACGAGCTGTGGACCGCGTGCCGCTTGCACCCGCGCGCACTTGGCGTAGTTTGACCTGGGTTAGCGTTAAAGGAGTGGAGTGATGGGCGAACAGACGATCGAGGAGCGCCGCGAGATCGAGGCCAAGGCGCGCCAGCTGCATTTCTCGGTCGATCTCATGGGCCTGCGCGCCCACGCGACCGGAGTCGGGCTGCTCCAGCTGTGTGCCGAACTGCTCAAGGTCGGGGTGATCGGCGACGACGCGATCGACCGGATCAAGGAGGCGATTGCGACGGACATCATCGTTTCGCGGAAGATTTCGCGCGGCAAGGAAGAGTTCGCCCGGTCGCTGCGCAAGCGGCTCGATGATACCTTCCCAAAGACAGGGCGCGATCGACCGACCGAGCTCGGGGCGATCGAGGACATTCCGGCCGAGCTCGTCGATCCGGACGCGTGACGCGCTAGCCGCCCCGCTCAGATGACGTATTCGACCGTCGTCATCTGGGTCTGGGCTGCGCGCGCGGCACTGCGCTTGGCGACCATTTCCACGTGCAGCGCACGCACCGTATCGCTGCCCCGCGTCTTGAACACGAACGGCAGCAGCGCATGGACCATGCATCCTGCGCCGCCGATCACCATCGTCAGCCCGAAGCGTCCCGCGACCCCGAAATGCTCTACATAGCTCTCGCCGACTGAGGCGGGGTGATTAAGGAAGAGCTTGCGGAACATGGCGGGACTCCTGCGGAAGCCTGAGACCCTATCAGCGGAGGCTGAGTTTTTCCAGCATGTCGGCGGCGAGTAGGCTGAGCGTGTCGTCGCGCGCGCCCATCACGACGATGCGGTCGCCGGGCTGCGCTTGTGCCACGAGATGGGCAGCGGCGGCAGCGCGGTCGGGGATGTAGAACGCGTGCGCGCCGGTGGCGGCGATATCGGCGACGATGTCGGCGCTGGTCACCTCGCGGGTAACGGTGCCGCCATAATAAGCGGGGTCGGGCAGGACGAGTAGGTCGTCTGGGCCAAGTCGGGTGGCGAAAGTGGCGACGAGTTCACGGCGCATCACTTTGAGCGGGCCGTAACCGTGCGGTTGGAACAGGACGAGCAGGCGGCCGGGGAAGGCGTGGAGCGTGTCGAGCGTAGCGGCGATCTTGTCGGGATTGTGGCCGAAATCGTCGAGCACCGCGACGCCGTCGCCCTCGCCGACCAAGTCCATTCGGCGGCGCAGCCCGGTGAAGCCGGCAATCGCCGCGACCGCGGCTTTCTGCGAAACACCAGCGGCGCGGGCGGCGCCGATCGCGGCGAGCGCGTTCGAAACGTTATGGCGGCCGGGTACTTGGAGTGTCGCGCGGATCGTGGGCGCGCCCTTTTCGGACAAGTCGAAATCTACCCCAAACGGGCGCTCGACAAGATGGTGCGCGACCAGATCTGCATCGCCGTCGATTGCGAAGGTCAGCCGGCGCTCGGCTGGGAGCGCCATCGCCAGCGCCGCGCCTTCGCCATTGTCCATATTGATTACCGCGGTCCCGGCCTTGGTTATGAAGCTACCAAACAGGTCGCGTAGTTCCTCAAGCGATTTATGGTCGAGGCTGACGTTGTTGAGCACCGCGATCTTCGGCCAATAGCCGACGATCGATCCGTCGCTCTCGTCAACCTCACTGACGAACGGCTCGCCCTGGCCGACCAAGGCGCTGGCGAAGGGAGCGTCGGGGGTAACAAAGTTCTTCATCACCGCGCCGTTCATCACGGTCGGATCGCGGCCGGTTTCGTGCAGGATCCAGCCGATCATACCGGTTACGGTGGACTTGCCGCTGGTGCCGGCGACGCCGATCGACAGCGGGCTGGCATTGAACAGCTTGGCGAGCAACTCGGCGCGGCTCTGGCGTGAGCAGCCGAGGGCTTTGGCGGCGACGATGTCGGGGACGGTTGGCTCGATCGCGGCGGAGGCGACCACGATCTGGTCGTCTGAGACGAGGCCGCTGCCGTCCTGGGCAAAGAGTTGCACCCCCATCCGACTTAGCCAGTCGAATTTGGCGGGGAGTCTCGCCTGGTCGAGCGCGCGGTCCGAGCCGGCGACCGTGGCGCCGCGGCCGGCGAGGATCATCGCTAGCGGCATCATACCGCTGCCGCCGATCCCGACGAAGAAATAGGGGTGGGGGAAGTAGGATTTGCCCTGATGCATAGGGGCGGGCTATCGGCGGATCGGGGTATTGGCAAGGGAAGCGCATGCGGATCGGGGTAGTCGCACCGGCACGGCGGATCGATGAAGGCGTAGCAGCGCGCGCGCTCGGCTTCGCCGCGGTGGTGGCGCCAGAGATCGATTTGGTGATCCACCCGCAATGCTTCTTCTCAGACGGGCATTTCGCGGGCACCGATGCGCAGCGTGCGGCGGCGTTCCTGGATTATGCCAATGATCCCGCGTTCGACGCCATCTGGTTCGCGCGCGGCGGCTATGGCTCGAACCGGATTTTGCATATGGTGATGCCGGCGCTCGGCCCGGCGGCACGGACCAAGACGTATGTCGGCTATTCGGACGTCGGCTTCATGCTGGGCGCGCTTTATGCCGCGAAGGTCGGACGGCCGGTGCATGGGCCGGTGGTTTCAGAGGCGATGCGCAAGGATGGCGGCGAATGCGTGTCGCGGGTGCTGCGCTGGCTGGCGCATGGCGATCGCTCGGTGCTGGAACCTGGGTTGGCGGGCAGGCCGTCGGTCGCACTCAACCTGTCGATCCTGTCGAGCATGATCGGCACCCAGTGGCTCCCGGATCTCGCCGACCATGTGCTTATCGTCGAGGAGATCTCCGAGCCGATGTACCGGATTGATCGGATGCTGTTCACCATGGCGCACGCTACGCAGCTCAAGGGCATCGCAGGGGTGCGGCTGGGGATGGTGGGAGAAGTGGTGGAGAACGATCCGCCCTGGGGTGAGAGCACAGAGACGATGATCACCCGCTGGTGCGGGGAAATGGGCGTGCCGTACCTTGGGCGCGCCGAGATCGGACATTACCAAGGCAATAAGGTCGTGCCGTTCGGGATGGTGTAGCTCCCTATGAATGGGGAGTGGTGGCCGTCTCCATGCTTCTTGCCTATATGGCGTCTGCCCGCTTAAGCGGCACGCCATCAATTGCCGAGTGACTAATCCCCATGTCCGAGATGTTCCGTATCACGCTGCCCGACGGTTCCGTCCGCGAGGTAGCCCCGGGGACTACCCCGGCGGACATCGCCGCGGCGATCGGTCCGGGCCTCGCCAAGGCCGCAATCGCGGCACGCGTCGACGGAGAATTGCGCGACATCGGCCGCGCGTTCGAGGGCGATGCTAATCTCGCTTTGGTCACGTCGCGCGATGAGGCGGATGCGCTCGAACTCGCGCGCCATGATTTCGCGCACGTGCTGGCCGAAGCGGTACAAAACCTGTTTCCAGGCACGCAGATCACCTTCGGCCCGTCGACGGACGACGGCTTTTACTATGACTTCGCGCCTAAGGATCGGGCCTTCACAGACGAGGACCTGCCCGCGATCGAGGCCGAGATGCGCGCGGTCATCGGCCGCAACGAGCCTTTGATCCGCGAAGTGTGGGAGCGCGATAAGCTCATTGCCCTGTGGCGTGAGCAGGGCGAGAGCTTCAAGGCCGAATGGGCGGGCGAACTCCCCGAGGGCGAGGAGTTGACCGTGTATCGCGCGGGCACGTTTCTCGACATGTGTCGCGGGCCGCATCTGGCTTCCACCGGCAAGCTCGACCCGCAAGCGTTCAAGCTGACGCGCGTGTCGGGCGCCTATTGGCGTGGGGACCAGAAGAACGCGATGCTGTCGCGGGTCTATGGCACCGGTTGGCTCACCAAAAAGCAACTCGACGCGCATCTCCTCCAACTCGAGGAAGCGGCCAAGCGCGACCATCGTCGCATTGGCGCGGAGATGGACCTCTTTCACCTCCAATCCGAGGCACAAGGGTCGGTGTTCTGGCACCCCAAGGGTTTCATCCTGTGGCGCCAGCTCGAGGCCTATATGCGCCGTCGGCTCGACGCCGCGGGCTATGCCGAGGTAAAGACGCCGCAGCTGATGGATGCGCGCCAGTGGGAGCAATCGGGCCATTGGGGCAAATATCGCGAGAACATGTTCGTGGTGCCCGACGAGATCCCGAACACCGACGACGCGGCAGCGATCTTCAGCGGCACCGCCGATTTGATGGCGTTGAAACCGATGAACTGCCCGGCGCACGTGCTGATCTTCCGCCAGGGGATCAAGTCGTACCGTGACCTGCCGATCCGCATGGCCGAGTTTGGCTGCTGCCACCGCAACGAGCCGCACGGCGCGCTACACGGAATCATGCGCGTGCGGCAATTCACGCAGGACGATGCGCATATCTTCGTTCGAGAAGACCAGTTGATCGAGGAAGTGCAGAAGTTCTGCGAATTGCTCGACAGCGTCTACCGTGACTTGGGTTTTGCCGAATATGCGGTGAAATTGGCGCTGCGTCCCGAGCAGCGGTTCGGTACCGACGCGATGTGGGATCAGGCCGAGGCGGAACTCCGTGAGGCGGTTCAGCTCTCGTCGCTGAGCGATACGATCAAGGAAAGGTTCGAGGAGTTGCCGGGCGAGGGCGCCTTTTACGCGCCCAAACTCGAATTCCACCTGACCGACGCGATCGGGCGGACCTGGCAGGTCGGGACGATCCAGTCGGACCGCGTGCTTCCCGAGCGACTCGACGCCTCCTATGTTGGCCAGGATGGCGAGCGCCACCGCCCGGTGATGCTCCACCGCGCGATCCTCGGCACGTTCGAGCGCTTTCTCGGTATCCTGATCGAGCATCATGCCGGGCGCTTCCCGCTGTGGCTGGCGCCGGTGCAGGCGGTGATCGCGACGATCGTGTCCGATGCGGATGGGTATGCGCATGAAGTGGCGGCCAAGCTGGCCAAGGCGGGCCTGCGCGTCGAGACCGACCTTCGCAACGAGAAGATCAACTACAAAGTGCGCGAGCATAGTCTCGCGAAGGTCCCGAACTTGCTGGTGATCGGCAAGCGCGAGGCTGAGGAAGGAACGGTCGCGCTGCGTCCGCTGGGCGAGGGCGCGCGTCAGGAAGTGCTCGGCCTGGACGATCTGATCACCCGGCTTGTGAAAGAGGCGACGCCTCCCGATATGTGATCGGGAGGACCTCGGCGCCATTCCCGTTCATGCTGAGTTTGTCGAAGCGCCGTTCTTGCTTCTTTCCTGTGTGGATCGAAGGCCGACCCTGCGAGAGGCTCAGCGCTAACGTGAACAGGTGTACCACCCTTCCCGAAAGCCACGTTTTGTGCTAGCCTGAGTCTCGCAAATATCGTCTACCACTATTGGAGAAATACCCATCCGTCCTCCCATGACCCGGCGCCCGCTCGCGCCGCCGCCGATGAACGGCCCTCGCTTCAATGAATTCATCGTATCCGCCAAGGTACGAGTGATTGATCATGAGGGTGAGAATCTCGGCGTGATGTTCACGCGCGAAGCGATCGAGCAGGCCAATGAGCTTGGTCTCGACCTGGTTGAAGTGTCGCCGAACGCGGATCCGCCGGTCGCCAAGTTCCTCGACGTTGGCAAGTTCAAGTACGAGGCGCAGAAGAAGGCCAATCTCGCACGGAAGTCGCAGAAGACGCAGGAGATCAAAGAGATCAAGATGCGTCCCAACATCGATGACCATGATTACGACACGAAGATGAAGAAGGTCCATGACTTCATCGGCGAAGGCGACAAGGTCAAGATCACGCTGCGCTTCCGTGGTCGCGAGCTCAGCCACGGCCAGCTGGGCATGGCGTTGCTCCAGCGCGTCCAGGCGGATACCGCCGAAGACGCCAAGGTCGAGGCATATCCGCGCATGGAAGGCCGTCAGATGCTGATGGTGCTGTCGCCGAAATAATATCCAGTTCGGAGCTATGCCTCCCGTGAGGGAGGGTGTGGCCAACATACCGTGATTTCAATTTTTGCACTCGGAACCCCGGTTCCGGGTGCATTTTTTCGTGGCGTCGCCATAACGCCCACGTTAAGCCAAGATGAACGATGTACTCAAGTGCACGTCGACAACGATAAAAAGACGAAAAATCAGAGAGGATGCTACCATGCGCCACAAATCCGTATTCTTGATGTCCGTCGCTGCCGCCGCGATCGCCACTCCGGTGTTTGCGCAGGACATGCCTGCGACCCCGCAGCAGGCCCCGACGCCCCCTTCTCCTGGTACTTCTTCCGCGACGGCGGGCGCCTCGACTCCCGAGACTTGGCTCGGCAACGACATCGTCGTGACCGCCACTCGCCGCTCCGAGCGCCTGTCCGACGTGCCGATCGCGGTCTCGGCGATCGGCAGCGAGGCGCTGACCAATTCGGGCGCAACCGATATTCGCCAGATGACTCAACTCGCGCCCTCACTGATGGTGTCGTCGACCGGTTCCGAGGCCAACGCCTCGGCACGCATTCGCGGCATCGGCACAGTCGGTGATAATCCGGGGCTCGAAAGCTCGGTCGCGGTGTTCATCGACGGCGTCTACCGCAGCCGGACCGGATCGGGGCTCAACGACCTCGGTGAGGTCGATCGGATCGAGGTGCTGCGCGGGCCGCAGGGTACGCTGTTCGGCCGCAACGCCTCGGCGGGGCTGATCAACATTCTGACCAAGCAGCCAAGCTTCACCTTCGGCGGCTATGGCGAGGCGAGCTACGGCAATTACAATGCCTGGCGCGTAGCCAGCGGGATCACCGGGCCGATCACCGACACTATTGCTTTCCGGCTCGATGGTGTCGCCTCGCAGCGCGACGGCTTTTACAAAGACGTCATCAACAACACGGACTATAATAACCGCAATCGCTATTTCGTGCGTGGCCAGTTGCTGTTTCAGCCGAGCGACGCGATCAGTTTTAGGCTGATCGGCGATTACACCTACCGCAAGGAGAAATGCTGCGGCGCGGTCTATGTCGACACCAATGAGAAGGTCGATCCCACCCCGGGAGTTCCCGGCGACTATACGCTGGCCGCGTCGAACCGGATCGTCGACATCATGAAGAGCATGGGTGCGATCTTCCCGAGCGCGGGGGATCCCTATAACCGCCAGATCGCCAATACGCCTGGTCGGGCCTATTCCAACGTCACCCGCGACTGGGGCGTGTCGGGCCAGCTTGACTGGAAACTGGGGGGTGTCAGCCTGACCTCAATCACCGCCTATCGCTATTACAAGTCGGGTGGCGCGGCCGACATCGATTATGGCAATCTCGACATTGGTTATCGTCCGGACGACGGCAATGCCTATCGCCAGTTCAAGACCTTCTCGCAGGAACTGCGGCTCAATGGGTCGCTGTTCAGCGACAAGCTCGATTGGCTGGTGGGCGGTTATTATAGCCACGAAGACCTGACCGTTGCCGACAATCTCAAGTTCGGCTCGCAATATGGCGCGTTCGCCGCATGCCGGATCATCTCCAGCATCAGTCCGGCGGCGGTGTTGCGCAACCCGACCGCACCGGGCTGCCTGAGCGCGACCGGCACCGCGACGCTGACCGGCGCCCTGGGGCCGGCCGCGCCGCTGATCATTTCCACGCTGAACCGGCTGAGCACGCTCAACAACCTTGGCGACCAGCTCTCGCTGTTTAAGCAAACCAGCGAAAATTACGCCTTTTTCACCCACAACATTTTCAAGATCACTGACCGGCTCAGTCTCTCCGCGGGCGTGCGCTATACGCATGAGAAGAAGACGGTGAACGGCTCCTTCTCGAACAACAATACGATTTGCCCGGCGCAGCAAGCCGCGCTCGGCGGGCTGCTGAGCAATGCTGCGCTGGCCTCGCTCGCTGGCGGTATTATTACGCTGAGTTGCACGGGCAATTCGAGTTCGTCGCTTAATGGCCTCGCGCTCCATGACAGCATTTCCGAAGGCGAATTCACCGGCACCGGCGTGCTCTCGTACAAGCCGGTCAGCGACCTGATGCTGTATGCGAGCTATTCGCGCGGCTACAAGGCGGGTGGGTACAATCTCGATCGTTCGGACCTGAGCGCCAATGCGTTCGTGGTGCCAACCGCCGCCAGCGTCACCCGGCTGCGGTTCGATCCCGAAAAGGTCAATTCATACGAGATCGGCGCGAAATTCTCGGCGCGCCAATTCTCACTGAACATCGCCGGCTTCCGCCAGGAGTTTCAGAATTTCCAGCTCAACACCTTCAACGGCACCAACTATGTCGTACAGAATATCGGTTCGTGCAGCACCTCGCTGAACGGCGCGGATACTGACAATAGCGCGGTTACTGGCGTGTGCACCGGCAAGGTGAAATACGGCGTGCTGTCGCAGGGCGTCGAGATCGAGGCAGGACTGTATCCGGCACGCAACGTCGCGGTGACGCTGGGCTACACGCTGGCCGACACCAAATACCGACACAATCTCGTCGGCAGCCAGACCGGTGAGGCGCTCGACAATGCGCTGTTCCTACTCGCAGGTAGCCAGATGTCGAATGCGCCGCGCAACACGGTTTCGGCCTCGGCGACCTGGACCCCCGATATCGGCGCCAATGGCCTGACTGGGCTGTTCTACGTCGATAGCCGTCTGACCTCGGACTATAACACTGGGTCTGACCTATTCGAGGAAAAGAGGCAGGACGGCTTCGTGCTGGTCAATGCGCGCATTGGGCTGCGGGGCAAGGACCAGAAATGGGCGATCGAATTCTGGGCGCAAAATCTGCTCAACACCCAATATACGCAGGTGTCGTTCAACTCGCCCTTTCAAGGGGCCGGATCGGTGTCTCAGGTCAAGGCGTTCGGGTCGCCGGCCTATGCGGTCGGTAATCAGGTGTTCGAGGCATTCCTCGCCGAGCCCAGGACGTACGGGCTAACGCTGCGGTCGCGGTTCTGAGATACCGAAGGGCGTATTGATGAGGCGTTCCTCCTGTCGCCGGTGCTGAGCCTGATCGAAGCACCGTTCTTACCTTTGGAAAACAAGAAAGGGGAATGGTGCTTCGACAGCCTCGAGGCAAACAGGGGGCCATGCCGCCTCTCACTCCGCCGGGGGCTCCCATAATTCGATCGCATTGCTCTCAGGATCATGGATACGCGCGAAGCGGCCGGTTTCGGGCGAGTTCCAGTCGGTCCGCGTTTCCACCACCACCCCCTGGGCGCGCAATTCCGCGATCAGCCCGTCGAGATCGCTGACCCGCAGGTTGAGCATCCACTGCTTGTCGGTCGCGAAATAAGCCGTGTCGGCTTGGAAGGGCGAAAAGACGGTCGAGCCCCCTTGCGCGTCCCAGAACCAGTCGGTCGCGCTGGCCGGGCCGACGCCGAGATGCTCGCGATACCAGAGCGACAGTGCGTCTGGGTCGCGCGCGCGAAAAAAGAGGCCGCCGATTCCAAGAACGGGCATAGGTAAGTCTCCTTTGTGGGAACAGTCTCCCACAAAAGACCGTGGAGCGCGAATGCGCTACGCCGCTTTGGCTACCGGTGCGCCGGTGGCCTCGAGCAGCCGCCGCTCGAGCGACTTTAGCCGAGTCGCACCATCCACCTTGTCCCCGGTCAGGTCAGTCAGGTAAAAAGTGTCGACCGCGCGCTCGCCATAGGTGGCGACATGCGCGCTGTGAATCGTCACCTTTGACTGGAACAGCGCCTGAGCGAGTTCGTGGAGCAACGCCGGCCGGTCGCGCGCATTGACCTCGACCACCGTGAAGCGGTTCGACGCGCGATTGTCGATCAGCACGTTAGGCACGATCCGGAACGCTTCGGCGCGCGCGCGGTGCAGTGGCTTGGCCTTCAGGCGCTCAGCCATGCCGCCGCGATTGGCAAGTGCGTCTTCGATTGCGCTTTTCAGCCGGCGGAGTTGGCCCTCGTCGTCGAACGGACGGCCGAGCGGATCCTGGACTAAGAAATTGTCGAGCGCCATGCCGTCGCGGGTGGTATGAATCCGTGCGTCGATGATGTTGCCGCCGGCAACATGGATAGCGCCGGCGATGCGGTAGAAGAGCCCGGGATGGTCGGCGGCATAGATGGTAACGAGCGTCGCGCCACGCTCCGGATAGACCTGTGCCTCGATCGCGAGTTGGGTGTCGCCAATGCCCACCATGAAACGCGCATTGCGCTCAAGCACGTCTTCCGGCTCGGCTACCCAATAGGCTTCGGGCATCCGCTTAACGAGCGCGGCAAATGTCTCCTCCGTCCAGCCCAGCCGGGCGCGGAGCACCGCCTGCTTGGCGGCGATCCGCTCGCTGCGGCCTTTCTGCTTGTGGCCCAGCCGCAGCACCTCCTCGGCCGAATCATAGAGGTCGCCCAGTAGCTGTCGCTTCCAACCGTTCCAAACACCCGGCCCGACCGCACGGATATCGACCACGGTCAACGCTAGCAGCAGGCGCAGCCGCTCAGGGCTCTGCACCACATCGGTGAAGTCGAGTATCGTCTTAAAATCCGACAGGTCGCGCTTGAACGCGGTCGCCGACATCAGCAGGTGATATTGCACCAGCCAGGCAACGGTTTCGGTCTCGGCTGGAGTGAGACCGAAGCGCGGACAGAGCCGCTGGGCGACTTCGGCGCCGAGGATCGAGTGGTCACCGCCGCGTCCTTTGGCGATGTCGTGCAGTAACACCGCGACATATAGGGCCCGCCGCGACACGATCTGGTGGAGCAGTACGTGCAGGATCGGATGGTCGACCTGTAACTCACCTTTCTCGATTCGGTTGAGCAGGCCGATCGCGCGGATTGTGTGCTCGTCGACGGTGTAGTGATGGTACATGTCGAATTGCATTTGGGCGACGACCCGGCCGAAATCGGGCACGAACCGGCCGAACACCCCCGCCTCGTTCATCCAGCGCAGCACCGTTTCGGGATCACGGGGGGAGGTCAGCACGTCCAGGAACAGGGCGTTGGCGCGAGGATCGCGGCGGATGTCGTCGACCAGTTTGGCGTCACGCGCGGCGGCGCGCATGGCGAGCGGATGAATCTCCAGCCCGTGTAGGTCGGCGAGTTGGAACAGTTCGATCAGCCGAGACGGATCCTGGAGGAAAAAATCGTCCGACGGGATCGCGAGGCGCCCGCGATCGATTGAGAAACCGTGCAGCTTGCCTGGGCGACGGCGAATCGTTGGTAGGCCGAAACGACGGCCCCGAGCGGCGAATTTCTCGTCAAGATGCGCGAGGAACACCCCTGTCAAATTGCCGACCGTCTTAGCCTGCAGGAAATAGAACTGCATGAAGCGTTCCACCTTCGACTTGCCGGGGCGATCCTGAAACCGCATCCGCTCGGCGATATCGCGCTGGAGGTCAAAGGTGAGGCGCTCCTCGGCGCGGCCGGCGATCGCGTGGAGATGACAACGCACTGCCCAAAGGAAATTCTCCGCGCGGTGAAATTGGCGGTATTCCAGCTTGGTCAGTAGCCCAGCTTCGACCAGGTCGGCAGGCTCGCTGACATTATATGCGTATTTGCCGATCCAGAAGAGCGTGTGTAGGTCGCGCAGGCCACCTTTGCCCTCCTTGACGTTGGGCTCAACCACATAGCGGCTGTCACCCATCTTGCGGTGGCGCACGTCGCGCTCCGCGAGCTTGTCGGCGATGAACTGTCGCGCGGTATCGGCCTGTACCTCGGTCCGGAATTTGTGCGCGGCCTCATCGTATAGGTCGAGGTCGCCCCAGACATAGCGCGCTTCAAGCAGCGCGGTCCGGATCGTGATGTCGGTCTTGGCTTGGCGCACCATCTCGTCGAGCGACCGGCTCGAATGGCCGATCTTCAGCCCTAGATCCCACAAAGCGTAGAGCATCGATTCGATCACCTGCTCGGACCAGCCGGTCTGCTTCCAAGGAGTAAGGTAGGCGATGTCGACGTCGGAGAAGGGGGCCATCTCACCGCGACCATAGCCGCCGACCGCGATGAGAACGAGCCGCTCAGAGGCGGTCGGATTGGGTCGTGGATAGAGCCGCTGGGTGGTGAAGTCGTAGATCAGGCGCAGCAGTTGGTCGATGAGGAACGCCTGCGCGCTGGCAGCCTCGTTGCCGCGCGAGGGGTGCTCGATCAGCCGGCGTTCGATCTCGGCGCGACCGGAGATGAGTGCTACCTTGAGCAAGGCGGTCGCGGCCTTGCGCAGCGCTACGGGCTCGCTGCCTTCGAGTGCGGCGATGGTATCGGCCAGGGCGCGCCGGTCGACGATCGTGCGGCGATGGGGAAGGGTCTCGAAGCGGCTGGCCATCGATCGCAGATAGAGGGAGGCGAGCGCGGCGTCACCCCTGGAGAGGTACGGACCACGCCAAGGCTGGCGCGGACGCGCGTGAAACCGTAACAGCCCGGGATGCTTACCGGCCTGATCTTTGCGACCGACGATGCCGACGACCGGCCCGACATGCTTTCCGCGACACTGCGCTTCGGGGGCATGACGTTGATCGAGTATCAGGCGCGGCTGCTGATTGACGCGGGCGCGGGGCAGATTCTGGTCGCGGTGCGGCGCGTCACCCCGGAATTGCTCGGTGCGATTAATCGCACTGCCAAGCGCGGCGTGACAGTGGATGTGGTGCGTTCGGCAGCGGAGGCCGCGGCGGCAGTGCATCCGCTTGCCCATATGGTCGTGATCGCCGACGGGTTGGTGACGACCGAGGCGATCGTTGGGCGCCTCGCCACCGAGGGCGAGGAGACATTGCTTGTCACCGGCGAGGCGGACGCGCTGCCCGGCTTCGAGCGGATCGACGCGAGCGCCTGCTGGGCAGGGATCGCGCGAATCGACGCACAGCGGCTCGACGAAGTTGCGGCGCTTCCTGGCGACTATGATTTCGAGTCGACGTTGTTGCGGGTCGCGGCGCAGTCTGGCGTCCTACGGCTGCCGCTTGGCCAAGGCACGGCACGAGCCGGCCACGGCATCGAACGCGATTCGCGGGCGCTGGGCGCGCGCGGCAAAGTGGTGTTTGCTGGGTTGGCCGCGCACCGGCCTGCGTGGATCGACCGGTTCTGCGTCGCGCCGCTCGCCCGGCTGACTCTGCCGCTGCTGATGGAGCGCGACGTGCCCGAACTGGTGCTGATCGCGGGCGGCGCTGCGGCGGTGGCGGTGGCGGCCGCGCTGCTGGTGTTCGGTTGGGAGGCGACCGGACTTGCCGTTGGGATGCTCGCCATCGCGGTGTTTGCACTCGGCGCGATGCTCAGCCGGATCCGCGGCGAGGATCATCGCGAGCACGTCCAGGAACATGCAGCCTCGGTCACTGCGGCGCTGCTGTGCCTGCTGACCGGCGTCGCGGTCGATTCGCGATTCGGTACGATGACCGGCCTCGCGCTTGCGATCGCGCTGGTAATCGCGGCGACATTGGTCGAGCGCGCCGCGTCGCCGCGTATGCGGCGGCGGTGGTGGGGCAGCCCGGCGGCCTATCCTCTACTTCTCCTGCCCTTCGCTGCGGCCGGCTTTGCGCTCGCCGGACTGGCGGCAATCGGGCTTTACGCGGCGGTCACGCTCGCAGCAGCTATTGAGGGACTTCGCGAGAAGCCTTAGCAGCGTTTTAACGACATCCGGGTAGTCGGGAGCCATGTCGCTCGAATCAGACGGCTCTTTATTGGGCGCCCAGGATGGCGCCGCCGATTTGTTTGCGCGGGCAGCCGCAGCGGATGCGCGGACTCATGTCCGCCTCGAAGCGGCGATTGACGACTTCCTCACTCCCGAGGATGGCCGACTCGACGACCGCACCCGCGCCACCGTTGAGATCGTGCTCGCCCGGCTGATCGCTACGGTGGAAGCCGATATTCGCCAGCATGCCGGTCGCCTGCTCGTCTCGCGCGGCGAACCCGAACTTGCGCTGGCGCTGACGCAGAGGAGTCTGCCGATATTGGGCCGGCTGATTGAGGCCGGGCTGGTGCGAGATCCGGTCTTCTTTCGCGAATTGATCGCGCGCGTGCAACTCGACCTGCTGGCGGCCGCGCTGCCGGTAACCGCGCCCGAGGGCGAGGAACCGAGCCTGCTCGCGCGGCTCGCGAATCACCCCGATCGCATGGTGGCAAGCGCTGCCGTCGCAGTGATGTTCGCCGAGGGCCGCCGCAAGCCCGGCGACACCACGCCGGCGCGCACCGAATTGCCAGCAGAGCTGCACCTCAAACTCGTCTGGTGGGTCGCGGCTGCCTTGCGCGAAATCCACGTCGGCGCGCCGCTCGAACTGCTCGACCGGGTGCTGGCAGAGGCGGCGCAGCGTAGTCTGGCTGCGCAGGATGACGGCGAACGGCTCGAGGCCGCGGCAATGCGACTCGCGATGGCGCTTGACGCGCAACCGGCCGAGCTGCCGGACGTGCTGACCGCAGCGCTTGGCGACCGGCGCGCGGTAGTATTCGTCGCGCTGCTCGCGCAGGCACTGTCGATCGAATTCACTCTGACGCGCGAAGTGGTGCTCGACCCCGCCGGAGACCGGCTCTGGCTGCTGCTGCGCGCGCTAGATCTGCCGCGTGAAACGATCGCCCGGATCGGGCTGGGATTGAGCGACGCCGATCCGCGGCGTGACCTCGAAGGCTTTGCCGATTCGTTGGACAGGATCGTGGCGATCGATCCGGAACGGGCCCGCGCCGGCATTGCGCCGCTGCGGCTCGATCCAGGTTTTCGTGCCGCGGTGCTGTCGCTCGCCCGACGGCCGGTGCGATGAACGTGATGGACCCCGGCCTCCCTCCCGCCCATGCTACGCTCGATGCCGAGGGACGGTTGCTACACGCCGACAGGCGGATCGCGGAGCTCAACGAGCGCGCTGGCGGGGCGATTGGGGTGCCGCTGGCAGTACCGCAGATCGCGACCATCGCCCGGCTGGCAAAACGGCTCGGCATTCTCGTTTCGCGCGGCGTGGTGACCGCCGATGGCGACGATGACGTCGAACTGTGGGTCCGCGCCGAGCCCGATGGGGATGGCGTGCGGATTGCCATCAGCGGCTGGAAGCATCGCACTCCCTGGCATCCAGCCGAGGGCCCGCGTCGTGAGCCCGAGCCACTTCACGCCGATGCCGACTGGCGCTGGGAGACTGACGCTGCGCTGCGCGTGACCTATCTCTCGCCCGAGGCGAGCGTGCGGTTCGGGGTCGACGCGGCGGCTATGCTCGGCCAGCCGGTAACCAGGTTGTTCGCGCTGGCCGAGGATGAGGGGGGCGGCTTTCCAATTCTGGGTGCACTGGCGATGCAGGCGCGGTTCGACAATCAGCGCGCAGAGCTGCGCGGCACCGGCCGGGAAGTGCGGCTCGTCGCCACGCCGCGCGCCGATACCGCGGGGCGTTTTGCCGGCTTCGTCGGCGCGGTCTATGTCGTGCCGGCCATAGGGGATGCCGGCCCCGCGCCCTCGCTAAGGCCACTGGCCGCCAATTTCGGCACCCGGCTCGATAAGGCGCTGCGTGGACCGCTCGGCCGGATTGTTGCCAATGCCGATAGCATCAATGCTCAACATGACGGCCCCTTACGTGACGAATATGCCGATTATGCCGCTGATATCGCCAATGCCGGGCGCCATCTGCTCGGACTGGTCGACGACCTCGCTGATATGAACGCAATCGAGCGCGACAACTTCACCACTGCCCCGGATGAGATCGACCTGGCCGATGTTGCCCGCCGCGCGGCCGGGCTGCTTCAGGTGCGCGCGACCGAACTCGGCGTACGGCTCGATAAGCCGGCCCTCGACGAGAGGCTGCCGGCCACCGGCGAATTCCGCCGCGCGCTGCAGGTGCTCGTCAATTTGATTGGCAATGCAGTGCGCTATTCGCCGCCTGAGGGAATGGTCTGGATTCGGGCTGAGCGCGACGGGCCGTTCGCGGTGATCATCGTCGCTGACCAGGGCAAAGGCATCGATCCGGAGCAGCACGCTCGAATCTTTGAAAAGTTCGAGCGGATCGACACCAACGAGCCTGGCGGCAGTGGGCTTGGGCTTTACATTGCGCGACGCCTGGCGCGGGCGATGGGCGGCGATGTGGTGGTCGACAGCGCCTCCGGGCAGGGCGCACGGTTCGTATTCACGCTGCCGCTCCGGCAAGCCTAACCTTAAGCTACGGGCGTTTTCGGTTCATAGCGGATGATCCATTTCGCATAGCCTTCGGGCGCCATCACAATATCGGGAAAGCAGATCGGGTCGTCACCGGTCTCGACCCAGCCCGCGCCGAAGCAGTGGCTGCAGATCGAGCGGATGCAGCGGAAGCTAACCAAGTCGATCTGCGCATTCCATTGGCCGTGCCCCTTGCAAATCGGGCACCGGGCATCGAGCGAGCCGTTGCGTGGTTGGACGGGGACGATGTCGAAGGCGTGCGGGCTGTCCGGTCCGTCGCAGTGGACGATGTTAGAGGCGTGCGGCATTCTAAGGTGCTCCGATCAGCCCACTGGGACTGCGCGGATCGCGCCGATATGGCGCTGAACGATCGGATGTGTCTCCGCACCGAACGCGCGATAAGCAGGGCTGCCGCCCGCGGTCGCTTCTGTGGCAAATGCCGCGCCGTCGGCATCATGCAGCGTGCCCATCTGTGCCAGATACTCGGCATCGAACGCCCGGCCGGCCAGCGACGACAAATGCGCTAGCTCGGTCGAAAATTCGGCGTTCAGCGCCGGTGCGAGCGCGATGCCTTCCTGCGTGGAAATCTGCTTTAGTCGGTCGCCGACCAGCATGTGATCATGAACTTCGGCAATGGCGAAATCGCGGATGTCTTGGGTCGAGCCGCGAGTCGTCGCCAGCTGGCCGGCCATCACTTCAAACATCCCGCCCTGCGATACCTTGGCGACGAACGCCTTGTCGGTTGGGGTTGCAACCTGGGCAAACGCGGTGCCGCCCAGCATCGTTGCGCCAACGAGGAACGCCAGAGTCGTCTTCATGCACTTACTCCACACACTATCAGCGGGTGAAGCGTCCGGCTGCGCCCAGTGTTCCCGCGTGCCGAAAGATTGCATTGCCGTGCCGGTCGCCGCGTGCTTCCTCTAGCCCGGACCGACGCTGCGGGGCTGGCGCCGTTGGTTCGAGCCTGCCTATCTGAGGAGTCGTCATGACTAGCCCAATGCGTATTGCCGCCGCCGGCTTGATTGCCCTGCAGTCCGTCGCACTCGGTGCGGCCACGCTGCCGATTCAGGTGGGAACCTATGTGCGCGCCGGCTCGGACTGCAAAGATCCGCCGTTTGCAGCAATGATGACCTATGATGGGAAGGCATTTGCAGACCCCCATTCGCACGCTTGCCGCTCGACGATCATTCGTCAGGAGGGAAAGGCCTATACGGTACAGACGAGTTGCATCGCCGCCGGAGAGGGAGCGGGGCCGCGAGTCACGCAGACCGAACGCTTCATGATTTTGTCGAGAACTCGCCTTAAGGCGCTGGGGAAGACCGAGATGGGCAGGCCTGACACGGCGGTGTTCCGGCGGTGCGGCGCGATCGCGCGGCGCTAGGACAAGCGTCCTCCCCCGCGGTGCGGGGGAGGAGCGGTTAGCGACGGCCGAGGTAACGTCCGGTCAGCCCGAATATCACGCCGACCACCAGCATGATGGCGCCGCGCAGCGCCCAGGGGCGATGGTCGATCATGAAACTGTCTGCCGGCCAATGGATATAGCCGGTGCCCTGGCCAATCCACAGCAACCCCATCAGCACCATCGAGATGCCGAAGACGCGCAGTAAACGGACCAGGAGCCGCATTAGCGCTTGTCCGCCGCGACATAATCGCGCTGAGTCGGGCCGGTGTAGAGCTGGCGCGGACGGCCGATCTTCTGCTCAGGATCGGCGATCATCTCGTTCCACTGAGCGACCCAGCCGACGGTGCGGGCAAGCGCGAACAGCACAGTGAACATGGTGGTCGGGAAGCCGATCGCCGACAGGATAACGCCCGAATAGAAGTCGACGTTCGGGAACAGCTTCTTCTCGATGAAATACGGATCGTTGAGCGCCATTTCCTCGAGTTTCAGCGCGACCTCGAACACGGGGTCGGTAACCTTGAGCTCCGCAAACACTTCGCGAACGGTCGTCTGCATGACCGTGGCGCGCGGATCGTAGTTCTTGTACACCCGGTGGCCAAAGCCCATCAGGCGGAACGGATCGTTCTTATCCTTCGCGCGGGCGATGAATTCCGGAATCCGATCGACGGTGCCGATCTCGCGCAGCATGTTTAGCGCCGCCTCGTTGGCGCCGCCATGCGCCGGGCCCCAAAGACAGGCGATTCCGGCGGCCATGCACGCGAACGGGTTCGCGCCCGACGAGCCGGCGAGACGCACGGTCGAGGTCGAAGCATTCTGTTCGTGATCGGCATGGAGGATGAAAATCCGGTCAAGCGCGCGCTCGATCACTGGATTGACCACATACTCCTCGGCCGGGACGCCGAACATCATCCGCAGGAAGTTGCCGGTGTAGCTGAGCGAATTGTCCGGATAGAGGAACGGCTGGCCTACCGAATATTTGTACGCCATCGCCGCGATTGTCGGCATTTTGGCAATGAGACGGAAGCTGGCGATCTCGCGCTGCTTTGGGTCATGGATCTCGGTCGAATCGTGATAGAAGGCCGAGAGCGCGCCGACCACGCCGCACAGAATCGCCATCGGATGCGCGTCGCGACGGAAGCCGCGGTAGAAGGTCGCGAGCTGCTCGTGGACCATCGTGTGGCGGCTGATCGTGTAGCTAAACTTCTCCAGCTCTTCCTTCGTCGGCAGTTCGCCGTTGAGAAGGAGGTAGGCGACTTCCATGAAGGTCGACTCTTCGGCCAGTTGGCCGATCGGATAGCCGCGGTGGAGCAGCACCCCTTCGTCACCGTCGATATAGGTGATCGCCGAATCGCATGAAGCAGTCGAGGTGAAGCCGGGATCGTAGGTGAACATGCCGGTCTGGGCATAGAGTTTGCGGATATCGATGACCTGGGGTCCGACGCTGCCGGACTTGACTGCGTATTCCTTGTCGGCGCCGTTGACTTCAAGTTTGACGGTATCGGTCATCGTATATCCTTTTTGTCAGTGCGCCATCCGGTCGGCGATCCGTCCCAGGCTCTCGTCGCGCCCGAGCAACTCGAGCACATCGAAGATTCCCGGAGACGTCCTACGCCCGGTCAGCGCGGCCCGGAGCGGCTGAGCGACCGCACCGAGCTTGACGCCCGAGGCTTCCGCAACCTGCCGTACCGCAGCTTCGAGGGCCCCTTGATCCCACCCGTCGAGCGCGTCAAGCGCGGCATGCAATTGAGCCAGTAAGGCTGGCGCATTGCCGCCCAGCAAAGCGCTCGCCCCGTCGTCCATTTCCAGTGGGCGGATGCGAAACAGGAAGCCGGCATTTTCCGCCAACTCCAGGAGATTGGAGGCCCGCGGCTTGAGCGAAGCCATGCTGCGGCGCAGGAGATCGAGCTTCGAATCGTCCAGTTCAAGCTCGAGCCGCGGCGCAACCAGCGCCGCCAGGCGGGCATCGTCGGTCTCGCGGATATAGTGGCCGTTGAGATTTTCCAGCTTCTTGAGATCGAAGCGCGAGGGCGACTTACCGACACCCCCCAGATCAAACCACTCGACGGCCTGGGTGCGGCTGATGATTTCGTCGTCGCCGTGGCCCCAGCCAAGCCGCAGCAAATAGTTGGAGACGGCCTCGGGCAGCAGGCCCATCTCGTCGCGGTACACGTCCACGCCCAGTGCGCCGTGGCGCTTAGAAAGCTTGGCCCCGTCGCTGCCATGGATCAGCGGAATGTGGGCATAGATCGGCTCCTCCCAGGCCATCGCTTTGTAGATCGGCAACTGGCGGAAAGCGTTGTTGAGATGATCGTCCCCCCGGATCACGTGGGTCACCCCCATGTCATGGTCGTCGACCACCACTGCGAGCATGTAGGTGGGTGTGCCGTCCGAACGCAGCAGCACAAGATCGTCGATCTCGCTATTTTGCACGGTGACCGAACCCTGAACGAGATCGGCGATGGTGGTCGCGCCGTCGGTGGGGGCTTTCAGGCGCACCACGAACGGACGGCCATCGCTGGCCTCGGCATTAGTCTCGCGCCAGGGGCTGCGGATACGGAGCGGCTTTTTGGCAGCCTCGGCCTCGGCGCGCATCGCAGCCAGTTCGTCGGCAGTGAGGTAGCAGCGATAGGCATGGCCTGCCACGACCATCGCGTGGGCGACCTCGGCATGGCGCGCGGCACGGGCGAATTGCATCACCACCTCGCCGTCCCAGTTCAGATCGAGCCAACGCATCCCGTCGAGGATCGCGTCGATCGCCGGCTGGGTGGAACGAGCGCGGTCGGTATCCTCAATGCGCAGGTGAAATTCGCCGCCGTGGTGCTTGGCGAATAGCCAGTTGAACAAGGCGGTGCGCGCACCGCCAATGTGCAAAAAGCCGGTCGGCGACGGTGCGAAGCGCGTGACTATCTTCGCACGCCCAGGGGCAGCCGCGGTGTCGGAGGCGGCGGCCGTGGCCGCGCCAGTCTCTATACTTGCGCCCAAGCGCCAGTGCTCCCAATCTGAAATCAATAGCCAGTACAGCCGTCGAGCCCCCTAGCACGACGCCCTGGCCGCTTCAAATATGGGCCGTGCGGCTGCGGACCGGCTGGAGCACCGCTTGGAAGGGGGGCGCGACCGGCTCAGCTTGTGGCTACCGGTCCGTGGGCGCCGGAGTGGCGGTGGTCCGCGCCGCAGGACGCGGCGCAGTCGGTCAGATATCGCTTAAGGCTCCCCGGAGCGGCTTCCTCTGGATCGCGCTCGGGCGCGGTGGACGGACGGCGTAGGTGGCGGCGATGCTGACGCTGACCAGCGACGAGGCCATCACCCTGATCATCGTCCCTGGCTACCGGCAATGTGGCAATCGTCCCACGCCTTGGGCGCGGACCCCAGGCGCGAGACATCACCGTCCCACCGTCGGTCGATCCTCGGCTTGACACCCCGCGCACACCAGCCGAACGCGGCGCCCCAGACGCACCCGGTGGAGGCACAATTGGCCGAGATATCCGAAACCCGCTTCTTCAACAGCTTTGACGGGGTGAAAATCGCCTGGCGCGAGCTCGGCGAAGGCCGCCCGGTGGTACTGATCCACGGCTTCTTCTCGAACGCGGTGACCAACTGGATTCGCTACGGTCATGCCGCAAAGATCGCCGACAAGGGCTTCCGCGTGATTTTGCCCGACCTGCGCGGGCATGGCGATAGCGGCACGCCGCACGACATTGCTGCCTATCCGGTCGACGCGCTGGAGCGCGATGGCCACGCGCTGCTCGCTTACCTCGGGCTGACCGATTATGATCTCGGTGGCTATTCATTGGGCGCGCGCACCACGGCGCGCATGCTGGCTACCGGCGCGACACCGCGCCGTATCGTGTTCGCGGGGATGGGGCTGACCGGCCTCACCGACAGCGGCCGGCGCGGCGACCATTTCCGTTTAATCCTCGACAATCTTGGCGCCCATGCTCGCGGCACGCCCGAGTGGCTGGCCGAGGCGTTTCTAAAGACCACGGGCGGTGATCCGGTGGCGCTAAGGCTGGTGATTGAAACTTTCGCGGCGACTCCGATTGAGGCAATTCGCGGCTTCGTTCAGCCCGCGCTGGTGGTTTGCGGCGAAGAGGACGAGGACAATGGTTCAGCGCTCGATTTGGTCGCGGCGTTGCCGAACGCGACCTATGTCACCACCCCCGGCGGGCATATGAGCGCGGTGGTCAAGCCAGAGCTCGGGGCCGCGATTGCCGATTTTTTAGCGGGGGAATAGTGACACCCTCCGTTGGCCGTGAGCTTATCGAGGCGCGTTTGTTGCGCTGCCAAAGACAACAGAGCTTTGACACGCTCAGCACGCACGGTGAAGGCTTCTGGCGGGCGTCTTTGATGGATTACTCCGGGATCGTGCCTTCATCGGCAATGCCGGCCTTGAACGAGGCCGACGAGTCGGTGCCGTCGGCCTGGTGTGCGGTGGCCTTCTTGCCGCGCAGCGCGAGCCACAGACCGGCGGTGATCGCGCCAATTGCACTGACCCCACCGATGATCGCGGCAGCAAGCCCTTTGTTGGCGGATACCGTCGAGGCGGCGGATGCGGCGCGGCGCTGAGTGGCGGCGACAAGGGGGGCGGCCGAGGCGGCGACGGCCCCGACGGCAGCCTTAGGGACGGCCGTCTTGGATATAGCGGCGCGCACCTTGGGCTTGGCGGGGGTGCGCGGAGCAGGTGCCTTGGCGGCGACCGACTTGGCGGCGACCGACTTGGCGGTCTCGGCCGGCGCCTCCGTGGTCGGCTTGCCCGCGGTCTTGCGGCCGGTGGCGGTCGAACTGGTGCGCGGAGCGCGGCGTGGGGCGGGCTTCGGCGGGGTGGGCTTCTTGGTATCGTCGGCCATGTCGCGCGTCTCCGAGCACCGTTGCGGTGCAGCGATAACGCCTAGCGCGTCGAAGGTTTCCCGGTCAATGTGGGTGGCTCAGCGGAACGGCGGCTCGCTGAAGGCGCGCAGCTTGCGACTGTGCAGTTTTGGCCCCTCACGGCGCAACTCTTCGCAAGTCTCGATGCCGATCCGCATATGCTCGTTGATCGCGCGTTCGTAGAAACGATTGGCTTGGCCGGGAAGTTTCAATTCGCCGTGCAGCGGCTTGTCCGACACGCATAACAGCGTACCGTAGGGCACGCGGAAGCGATAGCCCTGAGCGGCGATCGTCGCCGATTCCATGTCGATGCCCACCGCTCGGCTAAGCGAGAAGCGCAGCGCCGATTGCGAGTAGCGCAACTCCCAGTTGCGGTCGTCGGTGGTGACGATCGTGCCGGTACGCAGCCGCCGTTTGAGTTCTTCGCCTGACTGGCCGGAGATCGTTTCCGCGGCGCGCGCCATCGCAGTCTGCACTTCGGCGATGGCGGGAATCGGGATCTCCGGCGGCAACACGTCGTCTAGAACATGGTCGTCGCGCAGATAGGCGTGGGCAAGCACATAGTCGCCGATCCGCTGGCTCGGGCGCAACCCTCCGCAATGCCCGATCATCAGCCACGCCTCGGGGCGCAGCACCGCGAGATGGTCGCAGATTGTCTTGGCGTTGGAGGGTCCGACGCCAATATTGACGAGCGTGATGCCGGTGCCGTCCGCGGCGACGAGATGATAGGCCGGCATTTGATGGCGGCGCCACGCGCTGTCGGTGACCAACAAGTCGACATCGTCCGGTGAAGTGATCACGACGTTGCCGGCGCCCGAGAGCATCGTGTAGCGGCTGGCATGGCCATCCCTATCCGGCCCCAACTGACTCGCGCCCCAACGGACGAACTCGTCGACATAGCGGTGGTAGTTGGTGAACAGGATGAAGCGCTGGACATGCTCAACCGGCGTACCAGTATAATGGCGCAGCCGGGCGAGGCTGAAATCGGTACGCAAGCCGTCAAACAGTGCGAGCGGCCGCACGCCATCTGGTGATTCCCAGATGCCGTCGGCGATCTCGTCGCCAATATGCGCGAGTTCGGTCGCCGGGAAGAAGCGCGCGAGTTCGGAGGCGGAGACCTCGTCGAGGCTCAGCGCGTGGCCCGGATCGAGCACATAGGGAAAGGGAATTTCCTGCCGTCCGGGAACGGCCTCGACGGTGACGTCGTAATCCTCGATCAGATACTCGAGCTGTTCGGTCAGATAGGCGGCGAACATCGCCGGCTTAGTGACGCTGATCTTATATTCGCCGGGCGTGACCAACCGACCGAACGAGCGAAGTGGAGTGGGGCTAGCGGTGCCGCCGTTGTAGATCAGGCGAATTTCGGGATACGCAAAACTACCGTCAGAACGTGCAGCAGGATTTGGCGCCCGACCGTCGGCCAGATAGGCGGTAAGGGCGGCTTTGAGCCGCTCGACCGAGGCGGTGTAGAGACGGTCTAGCTCGGTTACGATCTGCGATGCGGTTGCCATCTAGGAGGGGTATTGTGTCCGAAGGGCGGTGGCAAGAGCGCCTCACTCCCTATCCCCGTGTGAGAACAGAGGGGAGCGGCCTGAGCGGCGCATGAACACCGATGCTCTGCTCCCCCCTTCGGCTCTCGCTAAGGCGGCACGCTGTAATCCTCTCCCTTGTCTAGGAGAGGAGCCCATGCAGCTACTTCTTCGCTGCGACCTTGGCCTTGGGTGCAGGCGTATCGTCCTCAAACAGTTTGCTTACCCCGAACGCGGCACCGGCAACTGCCGCTGCTGCTCCGGCAGCGATGCCGACCGCGGTCAGCGGGTTCTCCTTTACGGCTGCCACCGTGCTGTCGAAGGCGTCGCTGACTGCTTCCTGGGCCTTGCCGAGGAAACTCTTGCCCGCCTCCAGCGCGCTGTCGAGCGTGCTGGTTTCGGTATCCAGCGTCGGGGTCTCTGCGGAATTGATCTCAGCCATCGCACATCTCCAAAGGTTACAACCCCGAAACGCCGGCCGCACGCCGATCGTTCCGGGGAAAAAACCGTCATAGCTGGGAAAGCGTCAGAGCGTTTCGAGCATATGTTCGGCCGAGCTCACTTTGAACTCGCCGGGCGCTTCGATGTTGAGTTGCTCGACGACACCGTCGTTGACCAGCATCGAGAAGCGCTGGCCGCGCGTGCCCATGCCGAACTTCGATCCGTCCATCTCTAGGCCGACCGCGTGCACGAATGCGCCATTACCGTCGGCGAGCATCGTCACGGTGTCGCCGGCATCAGCCGACTTGCTCCAGGCGCCCATCACGAACGCGTCATTCACTGCGGTGCAGGCGATCTCGTCGATGCCCTTGGCCTTGAATTCGGCAGCCTTGTCGACAAAGCCTGGCAAATGCTTGGCTGAGCAGGTCGGGGTGAAGGCGCCGGGCACCG
>Ga0233335_1000038_pt1 | contig 52109 bp, 37 predicted proteins | sample GEONDECOMP222_FD_180695 | JGI IMG/M metagenome (GOLD analysis project Ga0233335, IMG submission 180695) | Leaf litter microbial communities from Shasta-Trinity National Forest, California, United States - GEON-DECOMP-222 | ecosystem: Environmental > Terrestrial > Plant litter > Unclassified... | reverse complement strand
TCGCCTTGATCCTAATATGATCAAATCCCGTCGCGCGGAGTACCCGTTCGATAGTGTCCGGATTTTCGAACGAGAATGGCGTATTATCAACGGCTACCGAGAGGCGCGCCGCCTCGAGGGGGAAACGATCGATCTCATTGTCCTGCATCGAACGCCAACATACGAACCCGATTTTACCCTCCGGCTTGAGCATACGTTGCATGTTGGCAAATGCTGCAGTCGGATTGGAGAAAAACATCATTCCAAATCGCGAGAAGATGCAGTCGAGGCTCTGATCAGGCAGCGCCACTTTGATGGCATCCTCTTGCACGAGCGTCACTTGTTGCAAATGCGCTGTGCGCGTCTGCGCAACGGCCAAGACACGCGGCGCAATATCGACACCGACAATGCGGCCATCCGGCCCGACTCGGTCCGCCAGTTGCAGAATGGTCTCGCCCGCACCGCAACCGACGTCCAACACGGTCTGCCCGCGTGTTGGAGATAGAGCGATCATTGCCGCTAGCCCCAGCGGCGACATCTGCAAATCGATCAAATACGCCAACTCTGCTCGGGCCAGATCGCCTGCCTCATCTGCTGCTGAAGTCGTTTCCATCCCCCGGTTTGTGCGCGCAGCGACTTAAACGCAATGTCGGCTGTGCCGGCACGTCACTTGACCCGCTGTCCGCAGTTGCGAATGGTGGACAGGGGATGAGCCCGTTTTTCACGATATACCGAGCGCTCTACCCCCTTTAGGAAAAAATGCCGTGCATCGTGACGGTCGGATTAGGGGGGCATCCTTTCTGATTTTCGTGGGCGGCGCTGCCGTTCCATTTCTATGCGACGCGAAGCTTCGTTGAGCCCAACTCACGGGCCGGCATTTAGCCTGCGGCTCACCGGCCGTGGCCGGCGGACGCCGCCACCATCGCATTCCCGATCTAGGCCTTTTGCCGCAACATGCTGGACGTTGGCGCCCGAGATTGAGCACGACCGCTCGCCTCCACCCTCACGCAACGGTCACGTCTGTCCGCCGAAAGTGATGTCACCCTGCGTCAACGTTCGGCAATCACAATCCTCCGGACTTGCTCCTGGGTGTACCGCGCCAAGGCCCCTGCAGCCCGGTGGATGCGGCAATAGTCCGGCGCCAGAGAGGGCGTTACGCCCCGCTCTTCCAGTTCGGCACGCGCTTCTCGCGGAACGCATAATAGCCTTCGCGGCCGTAAGGCTCGGTGCTCATGTAGCGCACGAAGCTTTTCATCTCGAGTTCGGCGCCATCGGCGACGCCGAGCCCCTCGCCTTGGCGAAACACGGTCTTGAGCGACGCGAGCGCCGGGCGGGGCTTGTCGGTCATCGTCGCGGCGAATGCCTTGGCCTCCTCGACCAGCGTCGCGAGCGGCACCGAGCGTAACGCGAGGCCGTAAGCCACCGCCTCCGGGCCTCTTAGCCAACGCGCCGTCCACAGCAATTCCTTAGCCTTCTGCTCACCGATCCGGCGCTTGAGCCGTAGCGACACGCATGCCGGCACGACGCCGGCATCGGTATGCACATCGCCGATCTTTGCTTCGTCGGCCACAAACATGAAGTCGCAGCCGAGCGTCAGCTCGAACCCACCTGCGCGCGCAAAACCGTTAACCGCGGCGATCGTCGGGATCGGCAGCGCCTCCAAACGCAGCAGGATCGCGTTCAATCGGTGGATCACCTGATCGAAATAGCCGATGTCATCAAACGCCCGCTCGAGCAGGCTGAGGTCGAGCCCGACACAGAAGCCTTTGCCCTCACCGGTGACGATGAACGCGCCGAGCTCGGCATCGGCCTCGACTTCGTCGAGCACCGCCTCGAACTCGGCAAAGCGCTGTTCGGTCAGCGAATTGAGCATGTCCGGCGTGGCGAAAGTCATTACGCCGATACGGTTCTCGCGCTCATAGCGCAGCGTCTGGTAGGTCACGGATATTCCTTTGGAAAAAAGATGCCCCGCCGCGAACGCAGGGCGCCTCTTGAAAACAAGTGGGTGGTTCAGGAGTCGATACGGACCGGCTTGGGCGCTTTCTTCCAGGTCCGGGGGTCGTTGGGATCGCCCTTTCCAGAATAGATCGGCCAATCGGGATAGGGGTAGATCGGGTGGGCGCGGTCGTATTCGCTGGGCTTGAGTGGATGACGGGCGGTACGCAGATAATTGGCGCCGTAATCGGATAGTTCGCGCGGCGAGGTGCGGTAATCGGTGAAGTGATAGGCGGTCAGTTCCTCGGGCGCCTGGTCCTTCTCGACCCAGTTTTCGATCGCAGTGATCCAGTCAACCTCGCCACCGCCCTCGCCGCCGCGGCAATGGTCCATACCCCCAGCGAGGTAGAGGCGGAAGAAGTCCTTGGTCGCCGCCTCGCTGCCGACCACTCGGCTCGCCGCCTCGTAATAGTCGATCGTCGGGCGAACCGGCACGCCGTCGTCCCAGCCGTGGAACAGGATCAATTTGCCGCCCGCGGTCTTGAAGTTGCGCAGGTCGACGTTGAGCGCACTGAACAGCGTCTCGGTCATGTTGAGATCCGTCTGCCAGCCGAGGATAGTGTCGGTGCGATCGTCATGCTTCGGGCCGTTGGGCGCGAACACGCTGAAATATTTTTGCATCGAATTGTCAGTGCCGCGGAACGGCCCGAGGCCACGCCACTTGGGTTCGCTGCCCAGCGCCAGTCCCCCCTGGCCGAAATAATAGCGCCGGCCGGGTTGCGTATAGGGACCATCATATATCTCCTGCAGCACCTTGGCCTGTTCGGGCGTCAGGCACTCGGTCTGGCCCGGCTTGCAAATCATGTCCTTGGCCTTGACGTGGCAGGCGAGCGGATTTTGCAGGATGCCGTCCTTGAGTCCGTCGAGCATGTCACACTTGTCCATCACATAGGTGTGGATCATCGACAACTTGGACAGTGGCAGGATCAAGCTGTCGTCCGCGCGCGTGTTGACCCGCGCCGCCCAACTGCCGTTGAGCATATCATAGCCGGTCTGGCTCCAAGGCAGCGCTCCCGCGACCACACCATCGAAATCCCAAGCGAAACGCTGGACCTCGACCATCCCCTGCCGCCCGCCGGTCGAGCAGCCGAAATAGTAATTCTTGCTCGCCTTCTTACCGTAATATTCGGCAATCATCTCCTTGGCCACGCTCGCCGTGACATGGGTCGCGCGGTAGCCGAAATCCGCCATGCCGAGGAAATTATCATATCCAAACGCCCAGCCGCTGCCCTTGTGACCCATGTCGGTGGTGACGACAGCGTAGTTACGAACCAGCGCGGGATCGATCCGATCTTCCAGAAAATTGCCACACGGACCGCCGCAGCCGCCCATCATGAACTTGCCGTTCCAGCTCTTGGTCGGCATCCGCAGAAGGAAACCGACATTGGGTGGAATGCTGCCGACGACGCGGCAATATTCGGGAAGGTCATCTTTACCGACCTGCTTATCGCCGCCCGCGGGGATGATCGTCGCAGAAGAGACAGTGACCGGGCCATTGTGCATTTCCGCCAGACGCTGGGCTAGCGGGCCGGAAAAGGCCGCCAACTTGGTGCAGTCGTTGAGCGGCTCGCGTGAGGCGACATAGCCCTCGCCCTTAGTCTGTAGCTGGGTCTGCTGCGCGAAGCCGGGCATCGGCGGCACGAGCGAGATGATCGAGGCCAGAAAGGCTGTCCGGAACATGGTTCTACGCATCGTTTGCTCCCCTGATAATGATGCGCAGCCTGATCTGATGCCGCGTGGAATCAAGCGGCGGCACCTGAAAACCACATATTTGGGAAAACAAAAAGCTGTCTTCTGGTACTTTTACGCAGATAGATGCTGAATGGGTAGGAGGATCGGGTGACGGACTGGATCGAGGAGGTGGCGCAAGCGCTAGGCCATAACGCAATTGACCTGTCAGCCGACCGCAGGACGTTGGTCGCGCAAGATGTTTTCAGTGCGACCGCGCCAGTGCTCGCGGTGGTCGCCCCGCGTTCAACCGAGCAGGTGGTAGCAGTGGTGCAGGTCGCGGGCAGACACGGACTGCACGTCGTCCCGCGGGGCGGTGGAGTCAGCTATACCTCGGGTTATCTGTCGACGGATCCCGGCACTGCGATCGTGCTCGACTTCACGCAAATGAACCGGATCATCGAAATTGCCGCCGAGGATATGTATGTAACGGTCGAACCGGGGTGCACCTGGCAGGCGCTGCACGCGGCACTCGCTCCGCACGGCCTGCGCGCGGCGTTTTGGGGGACGATATCCGGCGCGCGCGCGACGATCGGCGGCAGCGTCAGTCAGAATGCGTTTTTTTGGGGTTCGGGCCAAGCCGGGTCGGTCGCCGATACGGTCCTGGCGGTGGAGGTAGTGACCGGCAGCGGTGAGATCGTCCGCACCGGCATGCTCGGCGTGGCCGGCGCCCGCCCCTTTTTCCGTCACTTCGGCCCCGATCTCACCGGAGCCTTCACCTCAGACGCCGGTGCGCTGGGGATCAAAACCCGGATCGTGTTGAGGTTGGCGCGTCTTCCCGGCGCAACCGGCGCATTGTCCTTCGCGCTGCCCGATGCGGACACGCTGAGCGGCCTGTTATCCGAGATCGCACGGGAAGGTCTGACCGCACAGCAAATGGGCTTCGACACCGCGTTAAAGAGCGCGCGGGTCGCCAGCGACGGCCTTTTCGCCGATCTCGGCCACCTTTTTCATCTCGTGCGCGGGGCACGGTCGTTACCCAGCGGTCTCTCCGACGCGTTCCGTACCATCCGGGCCGGACGCGGTGAAGCAGAGGGCGCTTTCTCGGCGCATCTGTTCCTCGAAGGCGCCGACCCGCGCGCGGTGACCGCGACCGCAGGACGGGTCCGAGCGATAGCTGCCACCTATCGCGCAGTTGAGGCGGAGCCGACCATCCCCAAGATGCTTCAAGCCCGGCCGTTCGGGCCGCTCAACGGGATGCTTGGACCAAAGGGCGAACGTTGGGTGCCGGTGCATTGCGTAGTGCCGCATGCGATCGGCAGTCGCGCCTATCGCACGATTGCCGATGTGCTGCACGTCCATGAAGGAGCGCTCAAACAGCACGGGATCGAGACCGGCTTCCTGTTCACCACCGTCGGCGTCAACGGTTTCGTGATCGAGCCGATGTTCCTGTGGCCTGATGTGCTGCACCCTCTGCACCGGGACGTGATCGATGCCGGTCGATTGGCGCGCTATCCCGCCCGCGCCGATTCTGCCGAAGCGCGCGCCACGGTCGCCACCGTGCGGGCAGCGATCACCACCGCGGTCGACGCGCTGGGCGCCGCGCATATCCAGTTCGGGCGCTATTACCCATACCGCCGCCGAATAGACCCCGGGGTAGCCGCGATGCTGGACGCCCTGCGCGCCCGCTTCGATCCACAAGGAACGCTCAATCCAGGGGTTTTGCACTGAACTGTCCGGATCGTGACAGTGAACGGAGCCCGACTTATGGCTTGCCGGCCGTCACCCATATCGTATCGAGTTGAAAACTTCCGTCCGCCTCGACCGCGAAGTGCCGCCGGGCATCGTCGGGCAGCTTAGCCTGGAGATATCGAATTGCGGCCTCGGCTTCCGGCGGGGTTCGCATCCGGGCGATCCACACCGGAAAGTCCATCCGCACCTGATGGGTCGCGATGGTCTCGGGCAATAGACCGGCCGCGGTCAACGCCGCCGCCCACTGCGCCACACCATAGTCGCGCACATGGCTCGGATCGCGCAGCACTTCCACCGCCTGCAGATGTGTGTCCCAAGCTGGCGTACCCGGCGAGCAGCCGTCGACCAGCACCAAACGCCCACCCGGGCGCAGCACCCGCGCCGCTTCGCGCAGGCCCTGGGCAAGGTCTGCCCAATGATGCGCGCTGAATCGGCATGCTACGAGATCGAAGCGACCGTCGGCGAACGGCAGGGCCTCGGCCGGCGCCTGCGCGGTGACGATATTGGAGAGGCCACGCCGCGCCGCCTCGGCGGTCACTGCAGCGAGCATCTCGACCGACAGGTCGCAGGCGGTCAGCGTACCCACCAGCGGCGCGATCCGATATGCGACATGTCCGCCGCCGCAGCCCAAGTCGAGCACTTCGCCCGCCCCGCTCCCGATGGCGTCCGCCATCCAGTCGAGATCGGGACCGGCGGCATGGACTGCGCTGGTGACATAAGCGTCAGCCTGCGGACTGAACTGGGCAAGAGTGGCTGCGTGCTGATTCCGGGTCATGTAATATCTCCTTCCCTCATCTTCGCCGCGATTTCAGCCGGGTACAATTGATTATCTTATACTGGTATAGGATATGCTATGGACGACAATCGCACTGCGCTCGGCGCTTTTATTCGCGCGCACCGCGAGCGCCTGCCACCGACCGCGGACCGCCGGCGTCGTACGCCAGGGTTACGCCGCGAGGAAGTCGCTCATGCCGCCGGGGTTAGCGCGATCTGGTATATGCGGATCGAGCAGGGGCGAGCGGCAGCAGTCTCAGCCGATTTGCTCGCGCGGCTTGCCGAGGCGCTTCGGCTCGGCCGGGCCGAGCGCGCGCATCTGTTCCGGCTGGCAGCGCGTCACGATCCCGCCACGCCGGCGACGGCGGGCCTGGGGCCTATCCTGGCCCGCACGGTGGCAGGCTTCGCAGGGCCGGCTTATGTCCTGGACGGGCTGTGGCGGGTACGGGCCGCCAACCCGGCCGCGATCCGTCTGTTCGGCGAGTGGATGCAGGAGAATGATGCAAACCTGCTGCGCTACGTCTTCGTCTCGCCCGAGGCGCGACGGCGTATCGCCGGCTGGGAAGAACGCGCGCGGCGTCTGCTCGCCGAGTTCCGTGCCGACTTCGGCCGCCGTTTGCACGATGCGGAAATGCTCGCACTGGTCGAGTCGCTGCGCGCGGACAGCCGTTTCTTTCGCGATGACTGGGAGGCCCAGCATGTCCTCGATCGCGAAGGCGGTCGCCGCTGCTTCTTTCACCCAGAAGATGGGCCGCTATGCTTCGAGCAGTTGACCCTGGTACCGGCACACGATCCAGGCGACAAACTGGTGCTGTTATTATCCGCTGCCTGAGCTATTCCGCCGCCAGCGTCTCATCTTCGCGCTCCTGCGCCTGACGGTTCCACATCTCAGCATAGAGACCGCCCTGGCGAAGCAGTGCGGCGTGGGCGCCACGTTCGACCACCTGGCCCGCCTCGAGCACGACGATTTCGTCGGCATGAACGATGGTCGACAGCCGGTGTGCGATCACAATCGTAGTACGACCGCGTTCGATATGCTCCAACGTCGCCTGAATTTCGGCCTCAGTACGGCTGTCGAGCGCGCTGGTTGCTTCGTCAAGAATCAGGATCGGCGGGTTTTTTACTAAAGTGCGCGCGATCGCCACGCGTTGCTTCTCGCCGCCCGACAGCTTCAGCCCGCGCTCGCCGACGCGCGTGCGATAACCAAGCGGCTGGCTTTCGATGAATCCAGCGATCGAGGCGCCCTTCGCGGCCGCCTCGATCTCGGGCCGCCCGGCGCCCTCGCGGCCATAAGCGATATTATAGCCGATGGTGTCGTTGAACAGCACGGTATCCTGGGGAACGATGCCGATCGCGGCGCGCAATGAGGTTTGCGTCACCGCCGCGATGTCCTGCCCATCGATCGTAATCCGGCCGCCCGACAAATCGTAGAAACGGTACATCAGCCGCGCGAGCGTCGACTTGCCTGCGCCCGATGGCCCCACCACCGCCAGCGTGCTGCCGGCGGGAATGTCCAAATCGATCCCCTTGAGGATGGGGCGGCCCTTATCGTAGCCGAACGCGACGTTCTCGAAGCGGACATGGCCGCGGCCCACCAGCAGTGGTGCGGCGCCGGGTGCATCGACCACCTCGGAGGGCGTGTCGATCAGGTCGAACATCGCACCCATGTCGATCACCCCTTGGCGGATTGTGCGGTACACCATGCCGAGCAGGTCGAGCGGGCGGAACAGCTGGGCGAGCAGTGTGCTGACCAGCACGACATTGCCCGCGGTAAACCGTCCCTGGCTCCAGCCCCACACCACAAAGGCCATACCGCCAGCCATCATCGCATTGGTGATCAGCGCCTGGCCGATATTAAGCCACGCAAGCGAATTCTCGCTTTTCACCGCGGCGCGCGCATATTTGGCGATACCGTCGTCGTAGCGCCGCGCCTCGCGTTCCTCGGCGTTGAAATATTTGACGGTCTCGAAGTTGAGCAGCGAATCGACCGCGTGGGCGACTGCCCCGGTATCAAGGTCGTTCATCTCCGAGCGCAGTTTGGCGCGCCAGTCGGTCACCCAGCGGGTGAAGGCGATATAACCAACCACCATTGCCAGCGTTGAGGCGACCATCGGCCAGCCGAACTTCGACCAGAAAATCTGCAGCACCAGCCCGAGCTCGAGCACGGTCGGCGCGATGTTGAACAACAAGAAATAAAGCATCGTGTCGATGCTCTTGGTGCCACGCTCGACCACCTTGGTGACAGCCCCCGTGCGCCGCTCGAGGTGGAAGCGCAGCGACAGCTGGTGGAGGTGACGGAAGACGCGCGCGGCCAGCGCCCGCGTCGCTTCCTGTCCGACCTTCTCGAACACAACATTGCGCAGATTGTCGAACAGGGTGGAGGCGAAGCGGGCAGTGGCATAGCCAAGCACCAGCAGCAGGATCAGCGTGGTCCCACTGCGATTGTCCGCTCCCATCCCGTCGACCGCGCCTTGCAGCGCGAACGGTGCGCCACGCACCTGCACCACCTTCGAGGCGACCACGAGCAGCATCGCCGCCACGATCCGTACCTTTAGGGCAGTCGCGCCCTTGGGCCACAGATAGGGAAGGAAGCGAGCGAGCGTCGGAAGCAACGGGCGGTCGAGCTTGGCGGATGTGCTGGTATCGGGTGGCATTGCGACGAATGTAGGCACGCTGGGGCTCCGCGAACAGCGTTCGGCGGAACTGTTTTGACGCTGAGACGATTTTACCCACAACTAACGGAAGGCAAGGTACATGGAACCGCTCTTCTACGTGATGGCGATAATGGGCTGTGCGGACGGCTCGGCCGGCTGCAGCGAACAGCGCCTCGTGCCGGCCCGCTTCGCGACGATCCAGCAATGCCAGGCGGCGATGCCCGCACAGCTTGAGCGCAATAGCGACATCGACTATCCGGTGGTCAGCGCGGCGTGCCGCGCAAATCGCGCCACGTTGGTCGATGCGATTACCAAAGCGCCACGCAACGGCGGGTAAGCCTGCGCTGTCCCTCGCCTAATTAGGGGAACACAGCGCGGGCGTCGAAGAAACAACGAAATCTCAGTCCAAAAACAGCTAAATGATTATCGGGCGCATCCACGCGTTTTGCTTTGCTTGACGCCCATGTCTTCGCCAGCCTCGCCTCTTCAATTAACCGGAGGCGACCATGCGAACTTTCGCGAAGACTTTCCTGCTTTCCGCGGCTGCTGCCGCCTGTCTATTTTCCGCGATGCCGTCACTGGCCCAGGAGCGTAGCTATCGCCAGGAAGTGATGTCGCTCACCGCCGCCGATGGTCGTGTGGTGCCGACCCTACTTACCTTCCCCAAATCCGGTATGAACCTTAACGCACCCGCAATCATCCATTGCCAGGGCGGTCCGGGCGCTTCTCCGCTGGAGGGAAGCGGACCGTGGATCGCCGCGGGCATGGCCGAGCAAGGCTATACCGTAATCGCGCCGATGGTCCGTCACGGCGATGCGCTGTTCGACACCGACTTCAAGGATTATGCCAAGGACGTGAAGGCCGCGGTCGATCAACTCGTCGCCCTGGGCTTTCGCCAGATCGTACTGACGGGATCGAGCTTCGGCAGCATCACCATCACCCGCTACATGATCGATACTCAGGATCCGCGGATCACCGCGCTGATCCATTTCGCGCCGACCGAGGACACGGGTCCGTTCACCCGCCGCGGCATGGGCGAGGAGGAATTCCGCCGCCAGAACGATGCCGCCGCGCAGATGATCGCGCGCAACGCGACCGACGAAATCTTCGCGCCTGAGTTCGACGCGCCGCCGCCGATGCCCAAGGGCACCAAATTCGCCTTCTTCACCACTCCCGATCGCTGGATTACGATGTGGGGCGCGGGCTATGGCGCGGTGAACATTGCACTTTTCCCGAAGATAAAGGTGCCGATGCTGCTGCTCGCCGGCGGCAATGACGGCTATAGCACCAAGGAACGGCTCTACCGTCTGCAAGCGGCGGCGACCGGCAGCCCGAAGGTCGATGTGCTTTACTACCCCGGCAACGTCGACCATTCGTTCAATTCAAATCCCCCGGTGCAGCCCAAGGTGATCATCGACGTCGCGGCCTGGCTGAACAGCGTCGGGCTGGGCATCCGGCCCGCGATCAAGACCGAAGTGGTCACGATCACCGATACCGAACCGGGCACCCGAGCCTTCCGCTATGTGCCGAGCATGGAGACGCAATCCGGAACTGCTTTCCTGACCGTCCACGACTTCACCGGCTCCGCTTTCGCCGGCCCTCCCAACTGGCTGGCAGAAGGAGCGGCACAGGCCGGCTATTTCGCGATCGGGATGCAGACCAACCGCGGCTCGCGCGGGATGATGGGCGGCACCTATGCCACCTCCAGCAAAGATATTGGCGCCTGGATCGGCTATCTCGAAAAGCACGGTTACGCCAAGGTCGTGCTGGTCGGCCATGGTTTCGGCGCAACGCGCGCCGCGCAATATCTTGCCGCCACGCATGACAGGCGCGTCGCCGGATTGGTGATGGCGGCCCCCGCCCCCGATTCCGCAGCCTTCCTGCGCGGCAAGATCGGTGCGGACGCCTATGAAAAAGCGCTGACCAGTGCTCATACCCATGCCTCAAGCAGCGACTATCGCGACCTGATCTACCTGAAGCACCTTCGCGCCGACGTCCCCACCGATATGGCTGGCGGCACGCTGGTAATGACCCCGGCCGCGTTCCTCGACGCTTGGGGGCCGGACGCGCCGGTACTGAGCAAGCTGGTCGGTCATCTCGGCGTCCCGGTGTTACTCCTCGGCGGCGGCGATGATCCGCGCCTGCCCCTTGCGGACTTCCAGCGGCTCAAGGTCGCGTCCGTCACCGCGCGGCTTTACCCCGGCACTGGCCAAGCTCTCACCGGAAGCGAAGCCGTAGCAACCGACGACATGCTGCAATGGGCGGTCGCCCGGCATCTCGTCCCGAAGGCCAGCGGCGTCCCGCAGCCGCCCGTCCCTATAGCCACGCCGATGCCTTCCATACCCGCCGTCAGCCCGCATGGGCAGAAGGTCGGGGGAACGCCCGAGACCGCCGGATAGGTTCGCGGCGCGCCGGATGCCGAGTCGCCGGTCTCCCGCGCGCCGCTCGCCCGGCGGACACGATCACCGTCCAGTCCGGAAAAATCGGCATAGAGCCATGAGAAAAACGCCATTGTGATTTACTTACGCGGAAACGTGTTTCCGTTTGGCGACCCGGGAAGCACCGACATAGCTTCCTCGCATGGGACAGACCGGAAGGGTTCGGCATCTCAAAGGGAGGCTTCCATGCGCACATCGGGTAAGAATGCACATCTAATCGGGTTGCTCGGCGCGACGGCATTGGCCGCTCTGGCCTTTCCTACCGCCGGCCTAGCGCAGACCGCGCTCGCCGCAGCCGAACCGGCCGATGCGCCGGACGTGCTCCCTGGCGACATCGTCGTCAGCGCCCGCAAACAGTCGGAACGGCTGCTCGACGTGCCGATCAACATTACCGCGATGAGCGGCGAGACGTTGCAGCAGCGTGGCGTCAAGAACCTCTACGACCTGATGCAGTCCACCCCTTCGCTCAGCTACGGCAACACCGGCCAGCGCACCGCCAATAAGCTGACGCTGCGCGGTCTGGGCATTTCGACTACCGGCACCAACAAGGCGTCAGTATTCCTCGACGGCGTGTTCATCGCCGGCGATTTCACCGGCCTGTCGCTCGCCAATCTCGACCGCGTCGAGGTGTTGAAGGGCCCGCAGAGCGCGATCTTCGGCCGCACCACCTTCGCCGGCGCAATTAACTATGTCACCCGCGATCCCGGCAACAAGACCGAGGGCAATGCCTCGATTGACGTCGCCAGCTTCGGCGAGGTCCATGCCGACGCCTATCTCAGCGGCCCGATCATCGAGGACAAGCTCGCCGGGTCATTTTCGATGTCCGATTACGAATTCACCGGCCCGAAGGCCTGGAAGGACATTTCGGATGGATCGCAGCACGGTTCGCAGAGCTCGCGAGGGTTCATCGGCAAGTTGGTCGCGACGCCGACCAACGACCTCACCTTCCGCACGCTGGTCAGCTACAATAAGAATGACGACGGCCCTGGCACCTCCCTGTTCGTCAACCCGGCCTCACGCAACTTGGTGATTGCCAAGGTCAATCCAGCAACCGGGCTCGCGTCCGGCGCCAGCGCCACCTATTTTACCGGCACCGTACCGACATTCCAGCCGACTTATGGCAGCTATAATTATTTCCAGGGCTATCTTACCGATGCCGGCGACCGGGTAAAGCAGTGGCGTGGATATGTGCAGGGCGAGTACCGCTTCATGGGCGGCCATACGCTGACCGTCACCGGCGCGATCAATCGCCAGCGCACCGATAGCCAGTCCAACGGCTATCTCGAAAATCGCGTCGCCGCGGGCGTGGTTTCCAACTCGATCTCGACGAGCACCACCAACGACGATTCAATCGAAGTCCGCCTTGCCTCGCCGCAGGATCAGCCGATCCGCTATGCAGCCGGCGGCTATTACCTAAACCTTCGCCAGATCGGCCTGCCCGGCAAGAGCTACACCGTCTACGGCACCGCCGCCTCCGACACCTATTCGGCCGGTTCGGTCTCCTATGGTGGAACCCGTGACAAATCGGTGTTCGGTGCGGTCTATATCGATCCGATCGCAAGAGTGACGATCAGCGGCGAACTGCGCTATCAGGCGGAGACGGTCCTGCGCCAGTCGGTTGCCTATAACACGGTGTCGCTCGCGGCGTTCAATGCGGGCACCGCTGTGCCGATCGTCGTGCCAAGCGCGGGGGTCAATCTGCAGGGCACGTTTAAAGCCTGGCTACCACGGGTGAACATCCAGTATAAATTCTCCCCCGACGCCAACGTCTACGCTACCTTCTCCAAGGGCGACAATCCGGGCGGGTTCAACACCTCTCAATATCGGCAGGCCAACCAGACGCTGATCAAGGAAGAGGAGCTATTCAACTATGAGATCGGCTTCAAGGCGCGGCTGTTCGGATCGCTGTCGATCAATGCCGCTGCCTATCTGATGAACTGGAAGAACCAGCAGACCAGCGGCACCTATTACGCCTACTGCACCGCCGCCGGCCTGAACTGCTTCACTGCCGCGTCGGGCGCCTCGGCCACACCGTTCATCTATTCGATCACCGAAAATCGCGGCAAGACCACGGTGAAAGGGGTCGAGGTGGACGCGACCTGGAGGACACCGCTGCCTGGATTGACGCTGCGCGATGGCCTGTCGTTCAACGACTCCAAATACGACAAATATTGCTCGGCCAATGCCGCTGCGCTCTATCAGACGTCAACCACGCCACCGTATAATTGTATCGCGGTTGACGGCAACGCATTGGAATCGATCTCCAAATGGCAGAATTCGATGAACGTGGATTACGAGACCCCACTCACCGATCATTGGGACTTCTTCACCCGCGGTGACTGGCAGTATCAGAGCAAATGGTATGAATCGGAGCTAAACCTGGCGACCGCCCCGGCATTCAGCATCTTTAATGCCCGGGTCGGCGTGCGCAGCGACCATTGGACGTTCGAATTCTATGGCAAGAACCTGTCGAACTCGACCCATCCCTATCGTCTGACGCGCGCATCTGATCCAGCAGCAGGCGCGACCAATCTGGTCAACCAGAGCATCGCCTTCACACCGCGCGTGCCCCGCCAGTTCGGGATCCGGGCTGCTCTGAAATATTGATGCACTGATACTTGAGGAACGGCGCGGATCCGTCGCGCCGTTCCCGTTACTGTCCGCCCTCCCGTATCGAGGTTCCGAATGCTCCGTTCGTTTCTAGCCCCGCTGCTGCTGTTCGCCGCGGCCATCTCAGGCACGCCCGTCCGCGCGGCGGTCGCCCCGCCGCCGCTAACTCCCGCAGCGATGTGCGCATCCCTACCCGCGACCGACTTCGCCGGCGTCCGCGACGCTCCCACTCAGGTCACCACCGCCACCTGGACCGCGGCGAGCGAGCAGGCGCCTGCGCATTGCGCGGTGATGGGCTATATCAATCCCAACATCGGTATCGAGATCCGCCTGCCCGAAAGCTGGAACGGCAAGTTCGCGAAGATCGGATGCGGTGGATTTTGCGGAAATACGTTCGGTCTCGGCGCCTGCGCCGGGCTCCTCAAGCATGGCTATGCCTGCATCACGAGCGACATGGGCCACCGCTCGACCCCGCTCGACGGCAAATGGGCATATAACAATCTGCAGGCCAAGTTCGATTTCGGCATCCGCGCGACCCATGCCGAAACCCTCGCCGGCAAAGCGATCACAGCCGCCTTTTACGGCGCCGAGCCAACCCGCTCTTATTATCTCGGCTGTTCAACGGGGGGCCGTCAGGGGATGATGGAGGCGCAGCGTTATCCGAGCGACTATGACGGCATCGTTGCCGGCGCGCCGGTAATCAACGAACTCGGCGATGGCCTCACGCTGATGTGGAATGCGATGTCCACACTTGGAGCAGACAGGAAACAACTGTTTACCCCCGCCGACATCCGCTTCGTCCACGCCTCCGCAGTTGCCGCCTGCGACATGAACGACGGGGTAAAGGATGGACTGATCGGCGATGCGCGGGCGTGCCGTTTTGATCCGCACACGATCGAGTGCAAGCCTGGCGACACCGGTCAGTGTCTGAGCGGAACCCAGGTGGCGGCATTGACGAAGATCTACCGCGGGCCGACCAATTCGCGCGGACATATCCTCTATCCGGCCTCGGCCCTGCCCGGCTCCGAGCTCAACTGGATTAACAATTACGTCGGCAACGACGGCGCCCCCTCGACCTACTACAAGTTCGTCGGCGACCTGTTCCGCTACATGGCGTTCAATCCGGACCCCGGACCTATCTGGCAGCCGACCGATATGAATTGGGACCGCGATCCGCAACGACTCGATATGATGGAAGCACTGTACGATGCGACCAACCCCGATCTGCGCCGTTTCAAGGCGCGCGGCGGCAAGCTGCTCGTCTACCAAGGTTGGTCAGACCAGTCGGTACTCACCCAGCCAATCGTCGATTATTACGAGACTGCCACTCGCACGATGGGCGGACCGGCCGAGACCCGCGATTTCTTCCGGCTGTTCGAGATACCCGGAATGAACCACTGCACCGGCGGTGAGGGAGCGTATCAGGTCGACTACCTCTCTTATCTTGAGGACTGGGTGGAGAAAAACAAAGCACCCGACATGCTGATCGGCGTCCACCCGGTGGACAATCCCGCGCCGCGCCCGGGGAGCCCTTATGCCATGGATCCGCTTGCGCCCGAGCAGATCGCGTTCACCCGCCCGCACTTCGCCTATCCAGCGGTGGCGCATTACGCCAAGGGAGACCCAAGGCTGCTGAGCAGTTGGATCGCGCAGAAGGGAAGTGTAAAATGACCGCAGGCAAGCCGGTGGTGATGGTGGTGACCGCTACCATCACTGATGCCGAGGCCTATGGCCGATACATGAATGCGCTGGTCGCCTCCGGGCTGTTCGACAGCTTTGGGGCGACGCCGATCGCGACCGGGACCGTATTCGAGACGCTGGAGGGGAATTATGCGGACGAAATCACCGCGCTGGTCGAATTCCCGTCCAGCGAGGCTGCCCACGCTTTCTGGGATAGCCCCGAATATCGCGCAATCGCAAACCTGCGCGCGGGCGCGGGAGCGTTTCGAGTAGGGCTTTGGCGGAAGTTCCGGCCAAAGGTTTAGGCGCGAGCCCGACCTCATCACGCTTTAATCACTTATTTCAGCATCTATAGGCGACCGCCTGTCTCAAGGGCGACGCCCCGGAGGCTTCAGAGCGCGCATAAATCCCGAAATGGGTTCAGGTTGGGGGAGCGATCAGCACGCCCCATTGCCCCCCAGGAACCGTCCGATCGCCGCGCGCCCGGCGCGCACGATCGTGGCTTCGTCCTCGCGCAACCGCTCGTTCGGCCCGGCGACCGCCACCACCACCGGATGACCCGCACCGCGCGGCGCCAGGGCCCAGGCGATGGCACCCGTATCTTCGACGAACAGCCCATAGCCGATCGCGTGTCCGATCGCGCGCACCCGGCGCACCTGGTGGAGCACCGTCTCCGGATCGGCCTTGGCGGCCGAGCGATAGGTCCGGCGGTTGTAGCGGGTAAGCAGATCCTTGACCTGCCGGTCCGAGCGGCAGCTGAGCGCGGTGAAGCCGATCGCGGAGCGGAAGAGCGGCGCCGGCTCTCCAACCGAGGTCGGCACCTCGGTCGGCCGCATCGGTTCGGCGACCTCCACGAACAGCATCTGCAAGTCGTTCTGACAACTGATCGTCACCGTCTCACCGGTAGCATCCTTGAGTTCCTGAACCAGGCTGCTCAGCCGGCCGGGGCCGTACCAGCCGCGATCCATCCATGCCGCTTCCTGGCTCACCCGCAGCGTCGGGAAGTAATCGCGCCGGATCGGGTCGAACGACAAATAGCCGCGTTCGGTCATGCTCTTGAGCAGCGAGTTCGCGCTCGACGCGGGATAGCCCAACGCCCGCGCCACCTCGGTCGCACTGGCCGGACGGCGCTCACGGTCGAACCACTCGAAGATCTCGAACAACCGCTGGACCGACTTTATCACTTCTTCATCATCGATGAACATGAAACGTTTCCCCGCTTACTCGGTGGACGACGTTCTTCCCTGCGACGGACTCGGTCTTCGCCGTGTCTCATGTTCGAAACTATCGAAACCATGCAAACTGACAAGCGAAATTAAAATACACATATATGGGATTTTGGGATCACGTCGATCGTCCGTTTGACATGCCCCGCCGGACCGTGTGGGTGGGGGTTCATACCCGGAGCCTGAAAATGATCTGTTACCAAGTCGGTGATTCCGCCACCATCGACAGCCTCACCCGCGTGGAGCGGCCCGATCTCATCCCTGGTCCCGGCCAGATAGTGATCGACGTTAAAGCCGCCGCACTCAACTGGCGCGATCTAGAAATCGTCACCGGCCAGTTCTTCTTCAAAAAGCCCGAGACACGTATTCCCGTAAGTGACGGGGCCGGGGTGATCCGCGCGATCGGCGAGGGCGTTACCCGCTTCGCGATCGGCGACCGCGTGATCTGCAACCATTTCTCGGACTGGGTTGCCGGCCCGTGGGACCCGGACACCTATTATCCCGGCGACCTCGGCGACAATCGCGACGGCTTCCTTGCCGACCAAGCGCTCGTCCCCGCGCATTGCGTGGTGAAGCTTCCGGACACGGTTTCGTACGAAGATGCCGCCACATTGCCCGCCGCCGGCCTCACCGCGTGGCGGATGCTCTTCGAGATGGCGCAGATCAAGCCATCGGACACGATCCTGACCCTCGGCACCGGCGGTGTCTCGATGTTCACGGTACAACTCGCCAAATTGGGCGGCGCGCGTGTCATCGTCACTTCGTCTTCCGACAAGAAACTCGAACTGATGCGCGAGCTCGGCGCAGACATCGGCATTAATTACAATAGTCGTCCCGATTGGGACAAAGTGGTGATGGAAGCCACCGAGGGCCGCGGCGTACAAAAGGTGTTTGACCACGCCGGCCCGGCGACGATGCGGTTGTCGATGCGCTCTGCCGCGCCCGGCGGGATGGTGTTCATGGTCGGTCGCACGGCAGGCGAGGTCGAGCGCCAACCCAATATCGTTGGCGCCTATCGCAAGAATCTATCGATCCATACGCTGAGCGCCGGGCCGCGGGTCATGCTCGACGATTTGGTGCGTGCCTGGGGCTGGAGTGGGCTCAAGCCGGTGATCGGCGGCCGCTACGGCTTCGATGAGGCCAGGGACGCCTTCCACTTCCTCAAATCCGGCAAGCATGTCGGTAAGGTCGTCATCACCATCGGCGAGTAGTTCGCCCCCGGAGAGAATCGCGTGACCACAGATCAAGCCTATCCGCCGCTGCGCCAGGGATGGTATGTGCTCGCGGTCTTCGTGCTCGCCTACATCTTTTCGTTCGTCGACCGGACCATTCTGACGCTACTGGTCGATCCGATCCGCCGCAGCTTGCGGATCAGCGATGTGCAGATCAGCCTGCTGCAAGGCCTGGCCTTTGCGATTTTCTACACCGCCCTCGGCATTCCGATCGCCCGGCTCGCCGATCGCAAGAGCCGGATCAGAATCATCACTGCCGGCATCGTCGTTTGGAGCGCGATGACCGCTTTATGCGGCACCGCGCGCAGCTTCGGCCACTTGTTCCTCGCGCGGATCGGCGTGGGCGTCGGCGAGGCGGCGCTGTCGCCGGCGGCCTATTCGATCCTCGCCGACTATTTCCCACCCGCACGGCTTACCCAGGCGTTGAGCATCTACACCGCCGCTGCCTATGTCGGCGGCGGGGTCGCGCTGATCGCCGGCGGATCGTTGATCGCGCTAGTGCCGGTGATGGAGTTGCCTGTGCTCGGCCACGTCGAGCCGTGGCAGGCGGTGTTCTTCGCGGTCGGCCTGCCTGGGCTGCTGATCGCACTCCTGATGACCACAGTACGCGAGCCGATCCGGCTCGGCGTCGCCAAGGCTAGCAAGGCCGGCGTACCGCTAGGCGAGGTGATCCGCCATATCGCCGATCGGCGTGGCGCGTATGGCTTACTAATCGGATCGGTGATCGCGCATTCGATGATGTGGAACGGCGTGGTGGCCTGGGTGCCGACCTTCTTCATGCGGACCTTTCATCTGTCGCCGGCAACCGTGGGGTTCTGGGCCGGACTGTCGCTGATGGTCGCGGGATCGGCAGGAATTGTCGGCGGCGGGGCGCTGTCGTCCTGGCTTCGACGGCGTGGACGTACCGACGCGAACCATATCGTATTGGTGGCCGCCAGCATCCTCGCCGTGCCGTTCGGATGCACGATGACGCTGGTCCACAGTCCCAGCGCCGGCTTTGCGCTTTATGCCTTATTCTTGCTATTTACGAGCGCCCCTTATGGCGGGATCGTCGCTGCGCTGCAGGAAATCAGCCCTAATCAGATTCGCGCGCAGGTCTCCGCTATCTATCAACTCGGGCTCAACCTTGCTGGGATCGGCATGGGGCCGACGATCGTCGCACTCCTGACTCAGCATTTCTTCGGCGGCGACCTCGGCTTGCGCTTTTCGGTCGCGACCATCGTCGCGATCGGAGCGCCAATCGCGGGCATTCTCGCTTGGCTCGCCTGCAAGCCCCATGGCCGCGCGCTGGCTCTGATGCCCGCCGCATAATCCGCTATATGCTTTTTTGGATCAGCAACATGAACATCGTTGTCGCCTTTCCGACCGGCGCATAGTCTTCGCCATGCTCAAAACATCCTATGCGAGCGTCATCGCTCTATTCGCCCTCACCCTGGCGACTTCCCCGCTCTCCGCCGAGCTTCCCCCCGAGGCCTCGGTGCCGGGCGTCCATGCCGATCTCTACCAGATCCCATCGCCCCGCGCGCCCAAGCCGGGCGCCGATAACCAGTATCTCACCGGCGCACTGGGCGAGCCGCTTGCCGGGATGATGTACACGCCGGCCAAGGGCGACAACCGTTATGGTCCCGCGCTGCTATTCGTGGACGAAGGCCCGGGCTCACATCCTGAGAATCCACTCACCGCCTCGCGCTTTGCAGCGCAGCGGCTGGCAGCCAAAGGCTATACCACGCTCAGCATCCTGCCCCGCATGAACCGCGGCTATATGACCGACCGCTTCGAGGACAGCGCCCTCGACATCAAGGCGGCAATCGACTGGCTTGAGGCCAACGGCCATGAGGATATCGTATTGGTCGGCCACGGCCTGGGCGCGACCGCGATTGCTTATTATCTCAACGCCTATCCGGACGCGAACCTGGATTTACCCGGCGGCAAGCGGGTGAAGGCGGCGATCTATTTCGCGCCGGCCTCCGACTACTTCCGGCTCGAAAGCGGCTTGACCGACGACAAGACCTATCAGACGCTGGTCACCCAGGCCGAGGCCAATGTCGCCGCCGGCAAGGGCGGCGGCCCGGACCTCAGCTCCGATCCTGCCAAGACCAAGGGTCTCGCTCCCGATCCGGTGATCGCGCATTACCCGTATCTGACCAGCAGCGCTGCCTTCCTGAGTTATCAGGGCCCGCAATCGCACACTGCGCTCTCCACTGAGATCGCCAAGCAGAAAACACCGATCCTGATGCTCGGCGGCGCCAAGGATCCGTGGCTTCCTGCTGGCCGGCTCGACGCGCTCAAGGCGGCGGCGACCGCCGCGTCGCGGGTCGATATCGTGCGCTATGACGGCGTCGGTCACGGTTTCGAGGGCGCGTTCGACCGCTCGGCCGACGATATCGACCATTGGCTCGGCGAACTCGGGCTTGGCACCAAGCCTTATGTCTCGACCGAAGCCGTCGCCACCAAAGCCGAAAATGGCGAGTATCTCGCCGGCACGCTCTATACGCCCGCCGCCGGGGTCGATCCGGCCAAGCCGGTCGTGCTGCTCCAGCACGGCATGATGGGCGATAATTTCCAGTCTGCCGCGCAGTGGCTCGCCTGGCGGCTCGCGCAAGGGGGCTATGCGGTGCTATCGTCCAATGTCCGCTGGGCCTCTCCGCGCGGCTTCCAGAAATCGACACTTAAGGAAGCCGGCGACGACGTCGGCGCTTGGGTAGACTTCCTCGACAAGCGCGGCATGAAGCGGGTGGTGATCGAAGGCCATTCGCTCGGCGGAGTAATGGTATCGAGCTATATGGCCCGCAGCCAGGATCCGCGCGCAGTGGGGCTGATCTTTCTCGCGCCGACTCGCGACCTTTCCACTTATGCCAGCGACGGCCTTGGCCGGCCCGCCTATGACGCGCTAGTCAAGGATGCCCGCGACGCTGTCGCGCACGGTAAGGGGGATTCCCACGTCACCAACTATAAGCAGTATATCGCCGACAGCGCGCCTGGGCAGCGCTTTGGGATTCAGCAATTCTCCCGGTCGTGGCTCGGCTTCGCCGGCCCGGGGCCGCTCAGTTCGAACACCACGCAGGTGAAATCGATCGCCGTCCCCGGCCTTATCTTCTGGGGCACGTCCGACGGGCTGATGACTCCGGAGTTCATTCAAGAGATAAAGACCGCCTATAAGGGCAAGGCCGAGGTGGTGACCATCGACAAGGGCACCCACGGTTTCCGCGAATCTAAACAGCTGGTAGCCGATCGCACGATCGAATGGCTCAAACGCACTTATCCGTGAGTAACAGTAACATGACCGTTCTTCCCGCGCTCGCGCCCCGCGTCGCCGAGCTTCCTTTCTCTTATCGCGCGATGACAGTCGGCGGCGGGGTTAAGGCCGCCGCTACCCGCGAGCCCGGTAAGATCGCAGTCCGCTTTGGCGAGGAGACCCGCAGTTACGGCGAGCTCGCGCGCCGGATCGATCGGCTCGCCTGCGCGGCGCTCGACGATCTTGGCCTCGTTCCCGGCGAGCATGCCGCGATCATCGCGCGCAATCGGCTCGAATATATCGAGATCGTGTGCGGACTGCCCGAGGCCGGCATTGCCGTCGCCACCGTCAATGCGCGGCTGACAATCGGCGAGATCGTCGCGATCTGCGACGACGCCGGCGCGAAAGTCGCGTTCGTCGATCCCGGCCTTGCCGAGCCGCTGCGCGCCGCGCAGTTCGCAACGGTGGAGCGCATCATCGCCTTTGGCCCCGAATATGAGGCCTGGCTCGAAGGAGCCAGCGCCACGGCGACCCTGCCGCGCGTCGAGGAATGGGACGTGTGGACCATCCCCTATACGTCCGGCACCACCGGCAAACCCAAGGGTGTAATGGTCTCGCACCGCTCGCGGGTGTTCAACTTCGCTGGCATGGCGGCGACCTATGGCTGCTTCGGGCCCGACGACCATTTTCTCGCGCTCGCTCCACTCAACCATGGCGGCGGATTGGGCTTCACCATGGCATCGCTATTCTACGGCGGGTCAATTGAGATCCTCGACAAGTTCGAGCCGGAGACCGCGCTTCGCAAACTCAAGTTCGGCGGCTTCACCGGCATTTTCATGGTGCCGACCCACTTCCAGATGATCTTCGAACTGCCCCAGACCGTGCTCGACGAATGCCGCCGTCCACCGCTCCGGACGATCATTTCCAATGCAGCGCCGCTGCCACAGGCGATGAAGGAACGGATCGTCCCCTATTTCGGCGAGACCATCCTCCACGAATGCTATGGCTCGACCGAGGGCGCGGTGATCGCGACGCTGCCGCCGCAGCACCAGTTGCGGAAAGACCGCTGCGTCGGCCTGCCGTTTGCCTGCACCGAAGTCAGCATCCGCACCGACACCGGCGAAGAGTGCTCGGTCGATGAGATTGGCGAATTGTTCAGCCGCTCGCCCTATCTGTTCAACGGCTATTGGAACCGTCCCGAGGAAACCGTCCAGGCTTATAAGAACGGCTGGGTCTCGGTCGGCGACATGGCCAAGCGCGACGACGAGGGTTTCATCTATATCGTCGACCGTAAGAAGGACATGGTGATCTCGGGTGGGGTAAATATCTATCCACGCGAGATTGAGGAAGTCTTGCTTCACCATCCTGCGATCGCCGACGTCGCCGTAGTTGGCGTCCCTGACGAGCGTTGGGGCGAACGGCTGAAAGTGTTTGCGGTCGTGCGCGGCGGGCTGCCGCTATCGGCCGATGACGTGGCTGATTTTTGCACCGGCAAACTCGCAGCCTATAAGATTCCGCGCGAATTGGTGCTGATGGAGGTGTTGCCGCGCAACACCGCGGGCAAGATCGTCAAGACCGAGCTTCGGGCGGCGAAGTCTGCCTGACATGGCGGGCTCGCCGGTTGTCCTTTCCCGGGCCGGGCCGATCACTATTATCACGATCGACCGCCCGGCCCGACTGAACGCCCTCGACCATGCCGCCCGCCTAGCCATGGCGGAGGCATTCGACGCCTTTGCCGCCGACCCTGACCAGTGGGTCGCGATCGTCACCGCGACTGGAGACCGTGCCTTCTCGGCCGGACTCGACCTCACGGAGTTGGGCGGAACCCTGCCCGACATGCCGTCCAGCGGTTTTGGGGGACTCACCGACCGCCTGGATCTGACCAAGCCAGTGATCGCCGCGGTCAATGGCCTAGCTGCGGGCGGCGGTTTCGAACTTGCGCTAGCGTGCGATATCGTCATCGCCGCCGAGCACGCTTGGTTCGCGCTCCCCGAGCCTGATGTCGGCTTGGCGGCCCTGGCCGGCGGGCTGATCCGTCTTTCACGCGCGCTCGGCGAGAAGCGGGCAACGGAGATCGCCCTCACCCGCCGGCGTGTCGCGGCGGCCGAGGCTCTGGCGCTTGGACTGGTGACGGCCGTCGTCCCAATCGCCAATTTGCACGATGCCGCCCTTACCCTTGCGCGACAATTATGTACCGCAGGTCCGCTCGCCATGCGCGCCACCAAGCAGGTTCTCCAGCGCAGCCTTGGCACGCCGCTCACCGAGGCAATCCGGGATCAGTGGACTTATCCAGCGGTTACTGAGTTGCTTGCATCGGCCGAACCCGCGCAAGGAGCCCTCGCCTTTGCCGAGAAGCGCCGACCCGACTGGTCAGGCAGAGAGTAGTCGATGTGGCCGGATGCGGCAGCGCCCAACGGCGTAGCGCAGCATTTGAACAGCGGCAGCAGAATAGTTCCATTTCGGATTTCATACTCTATTTTTAGATCAATATCGGATCAATTGTCACAGAAATAAATTTAGGTTAAGAACAAGTCCGGAAGGATATTAAATTGACCGACGAAACGACTAGCTCCATCGAACTTGCCGCCGAGCTTACAATGGCTTGGCTATCGAATCAGAACACTCGGGCCACACCCGATGACGTCCCCGCTTTTCTCAAGTCCATGCATGATGCCGTATTGACGTTGTCAGCAGCGCCGGCCGAACCTGTCGAGGAAGCAGTCGCCGAACATACGCCCGCGGTTACCGCTCGCAAATCGCTGGCCTCGCCAGACTTCATTGTCAGCATGATCGACGGCAAGCAGTATAAGACTCTGACCCGCCATCTGACGACCAATGGCCTTACCCCAGCAGAGTATCGCCAGCGCTATGGTCTCAAGGCAGACTATCCGATGACCGCGCCGACCTATTCGGAGGCGCGTCGCGCGATGGCCAAGAAGATCGGCCTGGGCCGCAAGCCCGGTCAAAAGGCTCCGTTCAAGTCGACCGAAGTTGCCGCCAAGCCGACGGGCGCGAAGCGCGGCCGTCCGGCCAAGGTGGTCGAAACCGCCGAATAATCGTGCGGCAGCGAATGGGAGGCTCCTGTTCGCTGCCTCTCGCCCGCGAACAGCTTTACACCTCGGGCGGTGCGTTCGCTCACTTGCGTCTTTGCCGCTGTATCGAGGCGTTGCACAAGCGCACGCCCTGCCGTCGCTAGCGGATTGGGCTTAGGGAGCCCGAGCAAGCAATTCCCCGGCTGAGAAGCAATAACCTGGTTTTCCACCCGAAAATCAGGACATATGTCCTGCAATACGAGGTCGGGAAATGTGTTCGGGGTTGCGGACAGTAACCGGCGCCTAGGCATTCGACGCCGAGCCGCGGCAGAACATGCGGTCTTCGAAACGTCTCAATCGCGTCGGTCGCGCTGCCTTGTGTCGCATGCCCTTGCCAAGATGGACGGCAGGGCCGTTAAGTTGCCGACAATGCAGAAAAGCGATCTTATAGCGGGCGTGTGCGTAGCTGGGCTGATACTGCCCGAGGCAGTAGCCTATGCCGGCATTGCAGGGCTGCCGGCACAGCGCGCGATCTTCGCGGCAATCGCGGGATGCCTCGGTTATGCAATCGCCGGACGCAGCCGGTTCGCGATCGTGTCGGCGACTTCCTCTTCGGCCGCGATTCTGGCAGCGACATTGGCGACCGTGCCTGCAGCACTGGCCGACAAGGCAACGCTCGCCACGATCGTTGTCGCGATGACCGGACTATTGTTCCTTTTGGCGAGCATCGCGCGGCTCGGTGCGATGACGAGCTTTATCTCACGCCCCGTCCTGCACGGCTTCGCGTTCGGCATTGCGACTACTATCATAATACATCAGCTGCCGATCATCGCTGGCGTCTCGGTTGCCGCGCCCGACGTCGCACGTTTCACGATCGCGCTGATTGCCTCGGCGTCCTCGTGGAATGGTGCGAGTCTCGCTACCGGGGCAATTGCGCTCACCGCGCTCTTGACGCTGCGCCGCGTACCGGCGGTTCCGGGAGCAATGTGCGTGCTTTTCGCCGGAGTATTGGCGGCGCAATACCTCCAGCTCGCACAACATGGGGTCGCGTTGGTCGGTAGAATCGACGCGCGATTGGAGTGGCCATCGCTATCTCAACCTGGGTGGAGCACGCTCACTCGGCTGGCGCAATATGCCGTGCCGTTGGTCCTGATCCTGTTTGCCGAATCGTGGGGTACGATTCGCACGCTGGCCCTGCGCCATGCCGACCCGGTTGACGCCAATCGCGAACTCGCCGGGTTGGGCTTCGCTAACATGGCGAGCGCGTTCGCACAGGGCATGCCGGTCGGCGCAGGCTTCTCCGCCGGCTCGGCAAGCGAAGCGGCGGGTGCAGGGAGCCGAGTCACTGGGGTGATCGCCGCGATCGGCCTGGCCCTGCTGATAGTGTTCGCAATGCCAGCGATTGCGCTGCTGCCACAGCCGGTGCTCGCGGCGGTGGTGATCGCGGCACTGACTCATGCGCTCGACCCTGCGCCAATGCTCCGGCTGTGGCGGCTCGATCGCGATCAATATGTCGCGGCCAGCGCGGCGCTAGGTGTGCTGGCACTGGGCGTCCTCAACGGAATGCTGCTCGCGATACTGCTGTCATTGGCGGCTTTGCTCCGCCGGATCGCGATGCCGACGGTTGCACGGCTTGGCCGGCTTAGCGAGGGACACGACTATGTCGATATTGCGCGCCACACGGATGCGGTGGCGCCGTCGCACATCGCGATCTGGCGCCCGACCGCGCCGCTGTTCTTCGCCAATGCAGAACGGATGCTAGCGTTTGTCACGATGCATACCCTCGCCGAGCCGGCACTGCGCGCGGTCGTGCTAAGTCTTGAGGAGAGCTATGACCTGGACAGCACGGCTCTCGATGCGCTGCTTGAGTTCGACGGCACACTGCATGCGGCCGGAGTACGGCTGCAGCTCGCTCGACTGCATGATCGCGCCCATGATTTGCTCAAAACCGCGAACGCCACCGATCTCGACCTCCGTAGCAGTTACAGCGTCGACGATGCTGTAGTCGTGCTCAAGGCAATGCTTTCGAACGAAAAGGAGCGTGTATGAAAGAGGATTTCGCCCCGGTACTCCACCCGGTCAACATCGCCGATCTTCGCCCTACCCAGCTGACGGTCGGTCTGCGCGAGGTCGCCCGCAAGCGGGCGGACTGGCGCAAGCGTGTCGACAGCGATGGGCCCGACTTCCTCGGTCGGCACATGATCCCCGCAATCCTCGGCCCCAAGCACGCGCCATATTTGATCGATCACCATCATCTCGTTCGCGCATTGCATGACGAAGGCGTTACACAGGTGCTGGTCAGCGTTGTCGCGGACCTGAGCAATCTAAAAAAACCATTGTTCTGGACCTTCATGGACAATCGCAACTGGCTGCACCCTTTCGATGCCGAAGGCGCGCGGCAACCGCACGACCATTTGCCCCGAAAGATCGGCGCCATGAAAGACGATCCATACCGCTCGCTAGCAGGTGCACTGCGTCGCGAGGGAGGGTGCGCCAAGGATCCGACCCCGTATTCCGAGTTCTTGTGGGCGGATTTTCTACGGTCGCGAATCGGCCGAAAGTTGGTCGATCGCCATTTCGAGCGCGCGCTCGCAATGGCGATCGACCTCGCAACGGGCCATCACGCCAGTTATCTCCCTGGATGGTGCGGCCGTTCAGAAGAGACTAACCGATAGTAGAATTACGGTGTGAGCGAACTGAACATCACCGCAGCCTTGACGCATCAAGTGTGACTCTGACCAGATGCTAGCAAGGCCTGGCCACTTTCGAAAACGCAGCGCTGATTGACACCCAAGTAAAAACTACTGAGCAATTTTTGGGCAACCATTTGGGCGCACCGACGCCTTACAACCGCAAATTCCTGGGCGCACGGGCAGGTCCCGAAATCCAACACGTATTTACTCTCGCCGCGGAGTAGAACCAAGTGTCACGCCGAGGAAGTGGCGCCGCGAGCGGCGCCCTCGCCAATCAAACTCACGTCGAAGGATGGGTCCGCCATGCCGCCCCTTCTCGACCCAAGGCACGCCACGAAAGCATCGGCCTACGCTGGTTCCCACGCTGTCGGCAGCGCATGGATTTCACGGCATCGGGAAGCCGGTTACCGCCTTCCCCTCCCCGCGCCCTCCCTTAGATGAGTTCCGCAAGCGCCGCCGCGTCGAAATCCTTGAGACCCGCCGCATCGCCGCTGCGCACCTTCTCGGCCCAGTGCGGATCGGTGATGAGCGCGCGGCCGACCGCAACGAGATCGAATTCGTCCCGGTCCATTCGATCGATCAACCTTTCCAAACCCGCCGTGGTTGATCCTTCACCGCTAAACGACCCCATAAAATCACCGGAGAGGCCCACCGAACCGACGCTTATAGTCGCTGCGCCAGTCAACTTCTTTGCCCAGCCCGCGAAATTGAGGCCCTGCTCTCCATCAATCTCAGGGAATTCCGGCTCCCAAAATCGCCGCTGCGAACAATGGAGGATATCGACGCCCGCCTCGACGAGCGGCAGGAGCCAGTCCGCCATCAGGTCAGGCGTTTCTGCCAGTCGCGCAGCGTAATCCTGCTGCTTCCATTGGCTGACCCGCAGTATGATCGGAAAGTCCTTACCCACTGCCGCTCGGACGGCAGCCACCGCCTCCGCAGCGAAGCGCGAACGCTCACGGATCGTCGCGCCGCCGTAGCGATCGATACGGCGGTTTGTCCCTGCCCAGAAAAACTGGTCGATCAGATACCCGTGCGCACCGTGCAGTTCGACCGTATCAAAGCCAAGCCGCTTCGCCTCGCCAGCGGCCTTGGCGAAGGCCGTAATCGTATCGGCGATCGCCGCATCGCTCATCGCAGCGCCGCGCTCGACCCCCGGCGCGTCCAACCCTGACGGACTTTCGACCGGCGCATCTTGCGTCCAATCCCCCGCGGGCGGACCGTTCACCGCGCCGGTGTGCCAGATTTGCGGCCCCATACGCCCTCCGGCACGATGGACGGCGTCAATCACCCCTTCCCACCCCGCGAGCGGCGAGTCACCATGAAAGAAGGGGATACCCGGATGGTTGCGCGACGACGGCCGATCGATGACCGTCCCCTCAGATAGAATCAACCCGACCCCGCCCTCGGCACGCCGACGATAATAGGCGGCGTTCAATTCTCCTGGCACGCCACCAGGCGCGAAGGTCCGGGTCATGGGCGCCATGACGATGCGGTTCGGAAGCTCCATCGAACCCACGCGAAAGGGACGGAACAAGGTGTCGACGGACGCGGACATAGGAGGCCTTTCTCGTTGCTTGCCGCCCAGGTATATATTGTAAACTCACCGTCAATAGCGCACCGCGGATCGACTAGGTATACCAGAGGAAACCCATGACGGGCTGCCCGCACTTCTCAGTCGATTGCCCCAGCCGAGTGCTGTTCGACCAGATCGCCGACAAATGGTCGATGATGATCCTGACCGTACTCGATGACGGACCGATGCGGTTCAATGTGATCAAACGTCATCTCGAGGGTGTGACGCAAAAGGCGCTAACCCAGTGCCTGCGCCGGCTCGAACGCAACGGTCTGCTCTCGCGGCGTGTGATCCCGGCGTCCCCCATCGCAGTCGAATATGCGATCACACCTCTCGGCAGGTCGCTCCAGGGGCCGTTCAAAGCGCTGTACCTCTGGACAATGGAGCATCTCGATCAAGTGGAGGAGGCCCGGCAAGTCTTCGACGGACGCGTTGCGGTTTGAGCGATTTAACGCACGAAATCGCTGCGCGGCAGTGGTGGCGGTGGATAGCACCTTCGAATTAGAGTTGGCGGCCTTCCAGTGGCGCCGGATGACAGAGTTCCCTCAACAAGAATAACGTCCTTTGACAACCCTATCGATCAAGGGCCCGTTACTGCACTTCGTCAGCACACGTCCGATGACACGGCGATGCGCGCACCGGGATCGTGAACCCACCACAACTATGTCCGCCACGTGGAACCGCGGAAATGACACACACGTTGGCCGGAATGACAACCAGCGCGGCGTGGACACACAATGCGGACGAACATCGTTGGCAGCGTTGACGGAACGTGTGTCGACGGCGGAGCAATACGCTCCAATTGTAGCGTTTGAATATTTTACACTTCCTCTGATCGGCGCTCTTGCGAGGACGAGTCCCAGGCAACGGCCGATCTTAGAAATTATTGGTCATGCCGCACATACTAAGGGCGATGTCACAACGAAGAAGTTCTGAGATTTGATTATGCACTCGGATCGCTTGGCCCAGCCTCAAACGAAAGAACGATGTCATTGCCAACTTAGGTCCGCATCCGTGGCGGCATCATCCCCGAAACAGAGCGCGCAATCATCTCAGAAACGGAGTGATTCCCGCCGTGAGAGCAGAGGATATGAACCTTTTTATCAAAGGTCATTCCAAGTGCTCAACGAGATGCGCTCGCGTGGGACCCGGGTCAAAGGGATCGGCGAAATACTGCGTTTCATGGACGACGAGTTCGTCCCGGAACTCCATGATACTAACGACATAGGACGGCTTTTCGTCATAAGTTAGGACGAATTCGGTTACCCAAAGGTCCCCATTGCCGACAATTCTTCGCACTACAAAGTGTTTTTTATTTGGCTGGACCCGTCGGCTTTCTTCGATATGGTGGCGACCCCGAAGTCGTTCGCCAGACTGGGGATAATCAAGCACGGCATTCTCATGATAGATATCATGTTCTTTTTCAAAATCGCTGGCGTCCGAAGCGTCCCAGTGGCGTTTTAATGCTGAATGCGCGGCTCGATCATCCATGCAGATCTCTTTTTGTCCTAGAGGAAGCCATTAAAAACGAGGTGTTCGAGCATCTCAATAGAGAATAAGGACCGATTTTTGATCGTCAGCCATTCATTTTAATGAAAGCAAAGGGCGAAAAATCATCCATTTGCCCATTTTATGCCGGATCTACGTCCTAATAGGACAAAATTACAATCCGCCATTCTGACTCCCCGAGCGCGGACAGTCGTTCACACGGCTTGGCCACTACTCGTTTTGCTTCTGAGCGAACGTTAAAGGCTCAGATTACGTCGCCTCAGCTCGATCGATGCGGCGTTGCCAAGGGGCGTGCGTATCTCGCCAGAAAATATGTCGGCGAGATCCAGCAGATCCTCGTCATTCAGCGCCGCAATAGAGGCCTGAATTTCAGCGAGCTGAGTTATAGCGCGCGCAGTTTCGGCGGCATGGCGCCTGATTTTCATCTTGAGCATATGGGCGCGATAACAGAGCAAGGCTAAAATTTGCAAGGGTTAGACCACGCGCCAGCCGATGGCGGTTGAGGCAGCGCCCATTTCCGACCCATCAAAGCCCCCTCGCCGCACCCCAAAACCTTTCCGTTCATTGGCAGCCCGACTCTCGCGGATGCAACTTCAAGGCACGTGTCACCGCCTCGGCGTCGCCTTGGCATCGAGGAAGTTTCCGCGAAACGCGGCGCCAACGAGGTAAGCGGCGACATGCGACGTCTTTAGACAGAGCCTCTCTTGGAGCCGCGCTGGGCGTCGCCAGCCGTCAGCAACACCGCCGATACGAGAAAGTAAAATGCCCCAAATGCTGCATAGGGGGCTATATTGGCGATGCCGACGGGCTCCGGGCCAACGGCCATTTTGAGCATGAAGCCACCTGCGAGAACAGACTGGGCGCCACTGAGGATCATCGGCCACTGCGCGCCATATACCGTCCAGCGCCGGACACCCGTCACGAGTTGGAACAGACCGGCCAGTGCGGCCCACACGCCAAAAACCTGAAGAACGGCATTCATGCTCTGGCCGAGCGCAATACCCACCCCAATCGCCGTCAGAACACTGATAATGAAGTTTAGCATCTGGCTTTTATTGCAGCTGAGGCCGCCGCTGCGACTGGCGTCGAGGTAATTCGCAGTCGCGTCCCAGGCCGGATAGGCAACCAGCAGGACCGCGGCGAGCGCCGGCGTGTTCTGCGCGATCGTAAAGGCTGCAACAACCCAAGCTGCGGAGACTGCGAAACGCAGAAGATAATAGCGTCTGAGCCAGTTCCGACCTGTCCCCGCGTCGGCAATAGTGAGTGTCATGGCAATTTCCTTTTCTGAAACAGCGGGCGCGCATGTCCAGCCCTGGAACCTGGGCGCGCTTGTAAAGTGTTAGAGATCGACGGACCCGATGCGTGGCCAGACAAGCGAGAGGCTATAGATAAAAGCATCTAGGCAAAAGCCATCGCGCCGCGGCGACCACCACAGCGCATCCTGCTGAGTACCAAACAATAACGTAGAGCGGATCGTTGATCGGGCAGCAGAAGGCGAAGATAAGGGCGGCACAGGTGCTCGCAGAGACGCCTGCGGCGACTGCACTCATTCCCGGTTGCGTGGGAGCTGCATTGCGCATCAATATGGCCAGCATCGCCATCATCGGTATCGACAAAACGATGATAGAGAGCATGCACAGAGCGCCGTGTGCCGGTGAGAGGCGATTAAGGAGCGCATGACCGCTTTCGCTGCTGGGGGTGACAAACATGCCGCTGATCATCGCTGCAGCCGCAAACGCGCAGGCGACGATCAAACCGCGCCGCGGCCGCGCCGTTGGCGAAAAGGAGCGCACAGCGACCGTGCAAGCGATGCCGGCGAGCATCGCGAGGCTGCCTAATTTCCATAGCATATAAGGTGAAGTGATCATTTGCCCCATGTCCGGTCGCATCAGCCTCAGTCCAAGGAGGAGGGCGAATTCGGTCGTACCGAGGACAAGCAGAAAGGCAGCTTCGCGCAGCATGCGCCGGCGACGGACTGGCGCGAGGCCGTCTGAAAGTTGCAGGATCAGGGCGTCACTCGACTGCATAGGTTTTCTCGATAAATGCCGCCAACCGGGCGAGCCCGCGATGGGTGTTCATTTTCACCGCGGACACGGACAGCCCCGTCTCGCGGGACGCCTCCTCAATGCTGTATCCTTGCAGCTTGACCAATGTGATCGCCTGCGCCTGCGCCGGCCGCAGACGGTCGAGCAGGTTGCCAAGAACCGAGGCACTCATGACCGACATCTCGTGGTCGCCGACCGATAGGTCGTCAGATAACGCTTCGGTCGGGCGACGCCCGAGGCTCCGAAGCTGGTCGACCCATTTGCGCTTGGCAATCGCCGCCAGCCAAGGCCCCAAAGGATAGCGGGGATCGTAGGTGTGGCGACGTCGATGCACGGCGAGTAACGTCTCCTGCACGGCATCATCGACATCGCCGTAGGGCAAGCGACGCTGAAAATAGCGTCTCAGCCATTCTGAAATCTCGCTCAGCAATCGCTGATAGGCGCCGCCATGTCCGTTCTGGGCGGCAACCATTAACCCGCCCCAACCGTCCGGACCCGTCGCGAGCGATGACCGATCGTCGTCATGCGGCGTCGCGCCTGGCGACGGCTTGGGAATGAGTCTGGAGATGAGGCTCGAGCGCATGCTCTCCTATTCGTTGAAAGCGCAGGAAAGGTCACATCTAACCAAAATTATTATCCGACGCGCTTGCGCTCGTGTCGCTCGGATCATCTAGATCGCTGGTCAAAGACGATTTGCACGCGCCATTGCCACGGCGCCGGCACAGGATCTCGATCTGGCAAGCAGATAAAGTGCCCAAGCCTGCAGCCCTGTCGCTTTTGATTCTCGGCGCCCTGTCTCGACAATCGGTCATCCGGTTGCCTCAGGCGAAATGACCATCGGCTTTGCATCTCGACGATCACGATTCGCCGGGATGGAACCGGGCATTTGCAAACGTCGGTGCAAGGCGGCGACATGTCTACCAAGGCTTCCTATTTTTGGCCGTCCGCAATGATGATCGCCCGGAACAGCCATAGAGGAGTCTTTCCCGCTCGAATTATCTGGGATGCCGGTGATCGGCGGGCGCACGTTCGGTGAGACGCAAATCACATTCGACAGCGCAGTGCGCCGCGCCTAGTCAATATAGTCGCGCTGCCGATCGCGCCGGCACCAAAGTCGAGCACTGTCGTACCCTTACCAATTTCCTCCATCAGCGGGCGCTTTAGGTTGTTGCGCATCCTGATATTTTTTAAATCGGCCTTATACGCCGATAAATATCATTCGATGGCGAGGAAAAAATCATCGAATGTATCGAATTTTATTCAAAGTGCGATATCAACTCTTGCGCCGACCCGGGCTTTGGCAACATGGTCTCAACGACCCGTTATCGCCGCCAGCAGTCACGTTGCACGACCTAGCGCCCGCTGCACGGCCACAGCGTCTCTGGCGGGCGGCATACTGAAGAAACGTGCATATTCCCGACTGAACTGCGACGCACTTTCATAACCAACGTCGAACGCCACCGCCGCAGCGCTTTGTGCGCCAGCAATCAACAGCATACGCGCGTGCATCAGGCGGATGCGTTTCTGGAACTGCAACGGACTCATCGCGGTTGCTGCCTTGAAGTGGCGGTGGAAGGCCGACACGCTCATTGCGGCAATATCCGCGAGTGTTTCGACGCGCAGCGGACTGGTGAAGTTGTTGCGAATCCATTGGATCGCGAGCCGAATGCGCGACAATGCGGTATCGGGCATGGCGATGTCCCGCAGCATCGCACCGTGCGGCCCCTGCAGTACGCGGTAGAGTATCTCGCGCTCATAGGCGGGCGAGAGTACCGGTATATCCGCCGGGCGCTCGATCAGTCGCAACATCCGCAGCCATGCGTCGAGTAAGTCGGGCGTTACCGCCGCGACGGAAAAGCTCTCGACACCGGGCGCCGATATAGGCTCTCCCGCATCGGCGAGTATCGCTCCTACGATTTGCGGGTCGATCGTTAGGCTGACCGCCAGATAGGGCTCACCGGTGGCCGCCGCATGGATGGTGCCAATGGCAGGCAGATCGATCGACATCACGAAATAGGTAGCGGGATCATAATGCAGCGTGCGGTTGCCGATCGTCATCGACTTGGCCCCACAAAGGATCAAGTTGACCATCGGATCATAGACCGCGGCGAGTTTATGTTCGGGAATTGCGCCCTGCACCATCGCTACGCGTGGGATGCCGGTTTCGGTGCGCCGGTTCTCGGCATGTGCGGTGAGACGCCGCAATTCTGCAAGCTGGGTTTCCATTGCATCGGTTGTGGCCCTCAAAGCGGCCTCCGACAATGCACCGAGTAGGAATAGGCAAGATCGCGGCACGATCGGGCGCAGCCACGGCAGGTGCGCTTCCATAGGAAAGGACCAACAAATGCAAGGAGACGACCCATGACCATCGCCATTATCACCGGCGGCAGCCGCGGCCTCGGACGCAGCACGGCACTACGGTGCGCAGCGCGCGGCAGCGGCGTTATCCTGACCTACAACAGCCATCCCGACGGCGCCGACAAGGTGGTACGTGAAATCGAATCCACTGGCGGCAAGGCAGTAGCGCTGAAGCTCGATGTATCGAACACCAAAGCTTTCCCCGCGTTTAAGGACGCGGTCTTGGCGGCACTGTCAGCGACATGGGGCCGGACAAACTTCGACCACCTCGTGAACAATGCCGGCTTCGGTCTGTTCAATCCGATCTCGAGCGTGACCGAAGTCGAGTTCGACGGCCTGTTTGCGGTTCATCTCAAAGGTCCGTTCTTCCTGACCCAGACGCTGCTGCCGCTGATGGCCGTCGGCGGCGCAATCGTCAACCTAAGCAGCGCGACGACGCGGGTCGCCACGTCCGGGGTGGCGCCATATGCCGCGTTCAAGGGCGGGCTGGAGGTCCTTACGCGCTACATGGCCAAGGAGTTCGGCGACCGCCGCATCCGCGCCAATGCAGTCGCACCGGGCGCGATCCGCACTGATCTCGGCGGCGGACTGAACGCCGAATTCGAGGCGCTACTCGCCGGGCAGACGGCGCTTGGCCGGATCGGCGAGCCGGACGATATCGGCCGCATCATCGCCGGCCTGCTGTCCGACGACAGCATCTGGATCAATGCTCAGACCATCGAGGTCGCGGGCGGCTACGTCATCTGACTGGAGGGTCGTCACGCTTGACCACGTCTTTCTGTGCGTCGGCGATCTCGACCGGTCGATCGCCTTCTATACTGCGGCGCTGGCACCGCTCGGAGTCACCGAGCGCGTCCTTACGACGGCAAGAACAGCCCACCGAACTCCGACTTAAGGGCCTCGCCTGCAAGGGGCGCATCATCTTCCGGCTGCGCTCGGGTATAGTCTAGCCGCACGCGGCAGGTCGGCTTCATCGCGGGCTCGGCGGCGCAGGTCCCTGCCGCCCATGTCGTGGCGATGACAGCGGGAGCGAGCGACAATGGCCCGCCCGGGGCACGGCCCCGTATAATCCGCGGTATCACACCGCCAGCGCGCTGGATCCGACGGATATGGCCTCGGATTCACCTACAAGAACCGGCAGCACCGAGAGGACAAAACTAATAATCTACGCACCGCCGGCTCTACCGGGCGAATGTCCGCCAACGCCAGGTCGTAGGACCGGGCACGATCGGGGGCAGACCGAAGGACGAAAGCAACCTTGCCCGATCTCATTACGACCCGGCACGCTACCGATATTCCGAACATCGACACGTTCATGCCCGTCACTGAGGGAGTTTTCCCCCCGCGGCGATCCCGCAACGATGCCGGATGGTCCGACGCTTGAGCAGTGCGAAGCCAGTCGCTACCACGGTGCAGTCGAGGTAACGGGTGCGGAAGGCACGGTCGGCCGTTCGGTGCTCGACACGGTCAACGGCTACACTTTCACTACGATCGCAGCGGGCAAAGCGGCACGACGGGTGTCGGCCGGGTAAGTAGGCGGCGGCTTTCAGACGCCCATCGGTCTGTTCGGCGACGGCTTCGCCGAGACGACCATTATCGACCTTTGAACGAATGAAAGCTCTTGGTCATGGACAGCATACATAGATGCCGATGGGCAGGGTCAAACCCGATGATGCAGCAGTATCACGACACTGAATGGGGCGTGCCGGAGCGCAATTCCCGAATGTTGTGGGAAACTTTGATGCTCGAGGGGTTTCAAGCCGGGCTTTCCTGGGAAATCATCCTGCGCAAGCGGGAGGGATTCCGGGAAGCTTTTGCCGATTTCGACCCGAAAAAGGTTGCAGGCTTCGATGCGAACGACGTCGAGCGGCTGATGGCCGACCCCGGCATCGTGCGCGCCCGCGCGAAAATCGAAGCGACGATAGGTGGTGCGCAGATCTTCGTGGAGATGCAGAAACGGGGCGAGGATTTCGCCGATTATTGTTGGTCGTTCGTGTCGGGTAGCCCCATCCGGGGCGACGTGGCCACTACGCAGACCGACCTGTCCGCGACAATCTCAAAAGCCCTGAAAGCCCGCGGTTTCAAATTTGTCGGGCCCACGATCGTCTATGCCTGGATGCAGGCGGTGGGCCTCACCAACGACCATGAAGTCGACTGCTTTCGTAGGTGTCACGTCGTCGGATAGGAGGTGCGTCGATGCCTCGCGCCATTACCGGCTTCAGATCACTGCGAGCACGGTCGGATATCCTGTTCGTCGGACATTCCTATAATTAGCCCCCGCATGACTCATAGGTCGCCATTCCGGACCAACTCGACGTCATATCTTCATTGGATAGTGCCGCCGATAGCCGTCCGAGAGTGCATGCCGGGCTTCCACCTGGGCTTCAATCTGCGCGATATCGCCCTTGATCGAACGTGCGGGTTGCTCACCATATGGGTCGTGTCGAGCGTCTCGAGCAATTCAGAAATCGCGTTGAAGATGTTGCCCGTGTTCTTTGAGCACCGGATATTCGGAGGGCGCCTCGGATACGGCCGATCTGAAATCGATCACCCCGTCCGCTGCAGGGGAGGATGCGGGCGGGTCGGCGTTGTCGAGATCGATCCCGATCGCGTATCGATAGAGAACTGCTGCAACGGCAGGTTTGTCTGCAGTCAGTCTCGAAATCGACGCCGCTTGAGATGCCCGGCGCCGCCCGAATGATTGGCAGCTTGCCTTCGGTCAGGCAGCAATTCTGAAGCAATCGCGCCCAGATCGCTTGGCTTCGTACAGCGCTTGATCGGCACGGGTCATGAGCTGGTCCATATCGGAAAATGGAAGGACCGCGCACAAACCCATGCTGACCGTTACCGAGAGCGGCTTCAAATCGCCATAGGGTATCTGGAGTGCCCGGATCGCATGTTGCAGACGTTCGGCAGCAGCGGTGGCATCTTCCGACTCCGTCCCGCGGAACAAAACGGCAAATTCTTCGCCACCAATTCGACCGATCCGGTCACTCGCGCGAAGGTCGGCCTGTGCCGCTTTTGCCACCGCGATCAGCACAGCGTCTCCAGCGGCATGGCCATGGGTATCGTTGATTGCCTTGAACCGATCCAGATCGAAGATGGCGAGACAGTTTTGACCAGATCCGTTGCCTCCCTCCTTGAGACAAGCCGACAGCATGGCCTGAAACGCGCGACGGTTGGGCAGTCCGGTCAGCACGTCGGTCTGCGCCTCATGCTGCAGCATCTTTTCTGCTGCCTTTCGCGCGGAGATATCTCGGATTGAGCCGACCACTCCAATTGCGTCGCCTTGTGACGATATGATTGCCCGAATCGCTACCTCGAACCAATGCTCGACGACCGTTCCTCGGCCACGAAATTGCGCGGTGAAGGCGTGGCCAGGAGAGGCAAGTGCCGCTTCATGCGCCTGCCAGACCAGCGCGATATCCTCGTCGTGCACAAGGCAGCGCGCATCGGCGCCGACCAAAATATCGGGGGCCTGGCCGGTGAGCTCCGCGATAGAGGGCGAGGCGTACCGAATTGTTCCGTTGATGGCGACGTCGACAACAGCATCTCCCAAACTATCGGCGATGCCGCGGTAACGCGCCTCGCTCTCAAGCAATTGCGCAGTCAGGGCGGCGCGTTGCTTCAGGATGGCAGCGATCGGAAGCACCAGCAAGGCTGCATAGGCGATATACGCCTGTAGGAAGATCGATCGCGCCCCGGTGGAGGCCTGGATGAGGTGAACCGGCCCAGACCCGCGTGCGCTGAAAATTCCAGCGACCAAAGCCAGGATAATCGTACTGGCAATCGCGCCAAGACGCCCACCAAATATTGTCGCAAACACCATTGGCAACATGGGCAAAAATAGGATGGGCAACCAATTCTGGCTGAAGACGAGCGCCGTCACGCCTGCCACAAAGGCCAACATCAGAATTGTCGAGTAGGTGCGAGCCGCACCTGCGTGACGTTGCCAGCGCAACGCGTCCCCGGACATCCACACCGCGGCCAAAGGGGTAACGATAAGAGCTCCAAGGCCGTGCGCGGCGAACCAGTTCAGCCAGTTGAGGCCGAAGGGAGCGTGGGTGAACGAACTGACAACCGCCGCCCCCCCTATTCCAGAGAGAGCGGGAGCCAGAACGCCGGCCGACACCACGAACCATGTCACGCCGCGTACCGTGTCGGTTTGAACCGATTTCCCAACGAACCAGCGCAGCAGCAGTGCCGCTATGACGGATTCGCTCAGGTTGACGACGGTCATCATCGGCGCGGCTGTGAATCCCAGTCCGAACTGCGCGCACATGACGAGGGCCGCGGCGCTGCAGGAAAGGATCGGCGGTAACCACCGCCGAATCGGCAATTGGGTTAATTGTGCGAGCAGGAGCCCGGACGACACCCAGATGAAGGCCACGCCACCATCGAATCTGGTATAGGCAACGGTAAGCGTGGCGCAGACAAAATAGCAGATGCCGAGCGCAACGGCGCCATACCAGGGCGAGGAACGATACAGGGTAAGCACATTCCCGCCATTGCACGTAGGTCATCAACTACTCGTTAACCGGCGCGCACAACGCCCTCGGCCGGAATGAGCCACGGCCCCGTCGCTCTGCGTGTCGATCCCGATCTCATCGGTGAACACGACCGCCCCCACGCTCGACCACGAGCTCAAGGGTGACCAGTGGCGCGATACCACGAAATCCCCCCTCCCTTCACATCGACCAAAATTACGCCCCATAATGCCGGTCGCGCGACCAGCGGGCACGCTGGCAATTTACGGGGCGCCGCTCGGGCTGGGCGCCCGCGTTATGGCGTCGACATCAATCCACTCGGCGAGAGCTATATTGTCGGCTTCGAGGCGACGGCCGCGATCAAGGCCAGGGCATTCGGCATAAACCTACTTTCCTATGCTGATCCATCACGTGCATCACGATCACCGGCGCCTTCGGAAAGCAGGGCTGATCCGATGACCATGGCGCGATCCGTCGAGCACGATACGCCGGCAGCCTTTCCTCTCCACTTCGATCCTGGCGCTCGGCATCTTCGCTCGCACGCGATTGGACGATGCCTGATGCGGAGCGGCTGTTCACGCGCTACCTGCTCCACCAAGTCGATCAGGATCATCATCCAGCTGGCGGCCTTCCTGTGTCCCGCCTGGCGACTGACACGACAGCTGGCAATTCTTCCTGTCCACCGAGCGAACCGTCACGACAGGCGTACACCAGTCATTTTACGGCTTTCCTTTCGGGCTTCCACCCACCGCTGTATGGCCTTGGTTGGCATGTGACCTCCCTACGGCGTAGTGCCCCGCGACGCCTTTTCCACGCTTGCCCACAAGGCGCCCGTCGACGCCTTGCTCAAGGGGATTGGCGCCCACGCTACCTGCCTCCGCTCGTGGTCTCGCCGATCATGTTGTGGCCTCGCTCCTCTCCCATTTCATCAGGCGCAACGACGTGCCGCGCCACATGGCGTTCCGGATCTCGATCCACGGCCAGCCGCTGACGGCGACGGATCTGCGCACTATCCCTGGATATCGCGCACCGTTTCCATCGCCACGAAGGTCGACGTGTTAGCGACGTGCGGCAGGCTGGAAATGCGCTCGCCGAGCACGATCCGATATTTGCGGATATCTGCGGTGCGGACCTTAAGCAGATAATCGAAACTGCTGGCAATCATGTGGCATTCCTCGACTTCCCGAATCTTGCGTACTTCGCGATTGAATTCGTTGAGCGCCGTTTCGCGAGTGTCGGAAAGCTTTACCTCGACGAACGCGACATGATCGAGGCCCAGCTTGGCTGAATCGACCACAGCGCGAAATCCCAAAATATACTGCTCGTCCAACAGCCGCTTTAACCGGACTTGGCACGGAGTCCTGGACAGGCCCACGAGCGCCGCGAGTTCGGTCACCGGCATCCGCCCATTTTCCATCAGCGCATCGATGATTTTCAGATCAAATCGGTCAAGTCGACTGTCCTTCTGGTTATTATCAGACATATTGACTGCTACATCCCGAAATTTTAGATATTTTATGTATATTAAAGGACATCTTAAGTCTGATTGCCACAGCGGGATCGGCTAGAAAAGGGTCTCGCTAGTCCCAGGGATGAGTCTCGCCATGTCCGATGTACTTCGACCGAGCACTCCCTTTGCCAGCTTCGCGCCGCGGCTGCGCACGCTGACGCCGCTCCGCCAGGCGATTACCACGGCCTATCGCCGCAGCGAGCCGGAGTGCGTAACCGAACTGCTCGCCGCCGCCGCGCTGCCCGCGGAGGTCCGTGCCGCGGCCCGCGCAACGGCCCGGTCACTGATCACCGCGCTGCGTAGCAAACATCGCGGCACTGGCGTGGAGGGGCTGGTTCAGGAATATGCGCTGTCCAGCCAGGAGGGCGTAGCACTGATGTGTCTCGCCGAGGCGCTGCTGCGCATTCCCGACGCTGCCACCCGCGACGCCCTGATCCGCGACAAGATCGCGACCGGCGACTGGAAATCGCATCTCGGCGGCGGGCGCTCCTTATTCGTAAATGCCGCGACCTGGGGATTGGTGGTCACCGGCAAGCTTTCGGCCAGCGTCAATGACGCGGGACTGTCGGCCGCGCTCACCCGGCTGATCGCCCGCGCGAGCGAGCCGGTCGTGCGGCGCGCAGTTGATCTCGCGATGCGGATGATGGGCGAGCAGTTCGTCACCGGCGAGACGATTGCCGAAGCGCTCCGGCGCGCTCGGGCGATGGAGGGTCGCGGTTTCGGCTATTCCTACGACATGCTCGGCGAGGCGGCGACCACCGCGGCCGACGCGAGCCGCTATTACGGCGATTACGAGGCCGCGATCCATGCGATCGGTAAAGCCTCGAATGGCCGCGGGATTTACGCGGGGCCTGGCATTTCGATCAAGCTTTCTGCGCTCCACCCCCGCTACTCCCGCGCGCAGGCCGAGCGGGTGACCGGCGAACTGCTGCCACGCGTGAAGAATCTCGCCGCGCTCGCCCGATCGTACGACATCGGCTTCAACATTGACGCCGAGGAAGCGGACCGGCTCGAACTTTCGCTCGACCTGCTCGAAAGCCTCGCGCTTGATCCCGATCTCGCGGGCTGGGATGGGCTGGGCTTCGTCGTCCAGGCCTATGGCAAGCGCTGCCCGCGAGTAATCGACTGGATCGTCGATCTCGCGCGCCGGTCCAGGCGCCGGATCATGGTCCGACTGGTCAAGGGGGCGTATTGGGATGCGGAGATCAAGCGCGCGCAGGTCGACGGACTCCAGGACTTTCCGGTCTACACGCGCAAGCTCTACACCGACGTCGCTTATGTAGCCTGCGCGCGCGCGCTGCTCGGCGCGCGCGATGCCGTCTTCCCGCAGTTCGCGACCCACAATGCGCAGACGCTCGCCACCGTCCTGCATATGGCCGGCCCAGATTTCGAGATCGGTGACTATGAGTTCCAATGCCTGCACGGCATGGGCGAACCACTCTATGACGAGGTGGTGGGGACTGCCAAGCTGGGCCGGCCGTGCCGGATCTATGCGCCGGTCGGGGTGCACGAGACGCTGCTTGCCTATCTGGTGCGGCGGCTACTGGAAAACGGCGCGAATTCGTCGTTCGTCAACCGGATCGCCGATCCCGCGGTCTCAATTGACGATCTGATCGCCGACCCCGTCGAGACGGTAGAAGGTATGCCAAACCCGGGTGACCCGCACGAGCAGATCTCGCTGCCGCGCAACCTATACGGCGCGCGCGCCAATTCGGCCGGGCTCGACCTGACCGATGAAGACACCCTGGCCGCGCTGTCGGAAGCACTGCGGGAAAGCGTGGCGATCGCTTGGACCGCCGCCGACGCCGCGACCTGTAAAGCAGTCCCGCGCGAAGTGCTTAATCCCGCCGACCATCGCGACGTAGTGGGGATCGTGTACGAAGCGTCCGAAGCTGCGGCCCGCGCGGCCGTAGCCTGTGCCGCCGCCAGTGACTGGCCATGGACGTCGGTCGCCGATCGTGCCGCCTGTCTCGAGCGCGCTGCCGACTTGCTGCAGGCGAGGATGCCAATCCTGTTGGGGCTGATCGCCCGCGAGGCGGGAAAATCGGTTCCTAATGCCATCGCCGAAGTACGCGAGGCAGTCGACTTTCTTCGTTATTATGCCGCGCAGGCGCGCGACACCTTTGGCCCGGAGCAGGTCGCGCTCGGTCCGGTGGTATGCATCAGCCCGTGGAATTTTCCGCTGGCGATCTTCACCGGACAGGTCGCCGCGGCGCTGGCGGCAGGCAATCCGGTGCTCGCCAAGCCGGCTGAGGAAACTCCTTTGGTCGCGGCCGAAAGCGTCCGCATCCTGCACGAGGCGGGGATTCCCGCTGACGCGCTACAGTTGGTTCCAGGCGACGGCATGATCGGCGCCGCGCTGATCGGCGCGCCTGAGACCGCCGGGGTATTATTCACCGGCTCCACCGACGTCGCGCGGCAGATCCAGGCTCAACTCGCCGAGCGACTGTCGCCCGAGGGCAGGCCGATCCCGTTAATCGCCGAGACGGGCGGGCAAAATGCCATGATCGTCGATTCCTCGGCACTGACCGAACAGGTCGTGGCCGACGTCCTCGCCTCCGCATTCGACAGCGCCGGTCAGCGCTGCTCCGCGCTACGCATTTTGTGTCTGCAAGAGGAGATCGCCGACCGCACGCTGGCGATGCTCAAAGGTGCGCTCGAGGAACTGAGCATCGGCCAGACGGACCGGCTACGAATCGACATCGGACCGGTCATCACGACCGAGGCGAAAGCGACGATCGACGCGCATATCAGTGCAATGCGCGCGCTCGGTCGAAGCGTAGCGCAATTCGACCTGCCCATGGATATTGCGTGTGGCACATTCGTTGCGCCGACGATCATCGAGCTGGAAGACATCGCCGATCTGAAGGGAGAAGTGTTCGGACCGGTACTGCATGTCGTGCGATACCGCACGCTTGATCCGCTGATCGACGCAATCAACGCGACCGGCTATGGCCTCACCTTCGGCTTACACACCCGACTTGACGCGACGATCGCCCATGTCACCGCACGCGTCCGCGCGGGCAACTTCTACATCAATCGTAACGTGATCGGTGCGGTAGTCGGCGTGCAGCCATTTGGAGGACGCGGTCTTTCCGGCACCGGACCCAAGGCCGGGGGACCGCGCTATCTCGGGCGACTTGTGCGTACCGCCCCGGTCCTGCCTGCAATCGCCGGCCATAGGCCCGATCCCGCGCTGAGCGATTTCGCCGACTGGCTCGAGAGCAAAGGCAATGTCGAGGCCGCCGTCGAGGCACGCCAGTATGGCGACCGATCTCCACTGAGACAGGTGATCGAGCTTGCCGGTCCGGTCGGAGAGCGCAATCTCTACGCTCTATATCCGCGAGGTCGATTCCTACTCAAGCCGCTGACATCTGCAGGACTCTACCGACAGATCGCAGCCGTGCTCGCCACCGGCGGGTCCGCAGACATTCAGGACATGGTCATACCCGATGACCTGCCGGCGAGCGTCGCCTTACGGGTCGCCAGAAGCGACGATCCGTTCGCGGGGGTTCTGGTGGAGGGAAACATGGCACGCGTCCGGGCAACCAACAAAGCTATCGCCGCGCTGCAGGGACCAATTATCCTGGTCCAGGCCGCAGACTCCGCAGCGGGTGCGGCGCCCTATTCGCTCGATCTGATGCTTGAGGAAGTCTCCACCTCGATCAACACTACGGCAGCCGGCGGCAACGCGACCTTGATGGCAATCGCCTAGCCGGAGGCCCGCCGGCGCACGGAACATGCTTGATATGCGAATGCACGAATTACAATAAACCAAGGGCGAACACGTTACCGAACACAGAGCCGTCGTCGATTTGCTTGAATCCGGTCGAGATGACCTGCTGAACATCCTCACGTAACGAGAAGCCGACGAACGCCTAGGCGAGACTCTTCAGCAAAACTTTTGCAAGTTGGCTCATAGAATAGGGTTTTTTGACCAAATCAAAATCGAGTTCGTCGTCGGCCAGCGCGTCGCTATACCCACTAGTTAACACCACTCGCACTCCGGGATACAGATGGCGAACTTCTCGTCCAAGCTCGACACCGGACATTCCAGGCATCATTACATCCGAAAACACGAGATCAAAGCGGTCGCCCCCCTTGGCCAGTTCGTCCAATGCGACTCTACCATCCGGGGCTTCGACAGTGGCATAGCCAAGCTCGGTCAACATCGTGACGGCAAATTCGCGAACGTCGGGATTGTCTTCCACGACAAGGACGCAGCCGTCGTGGGCCACCTTATGGGATGCGCTAAGTGCGGTGACGCTCGCTAAGGGCGCATCGGGGCGGGGCAAGAATAAGGTGAAGCAGGCGCCGTGCCCGGGCAAGCTTTCCACGCTTACATCACCACCAGATTGCTTTGCGAAACCAAAGACCTGGCTCAATCCGAGCCCACTGCCCTGCCCCACCGCTTTTGTGCTGTAAAAAGGCTCGAAGATTCGACCGAGATTCTCCGACGCGATGCCGTGGCCGGTGTCTCTTATCGTAATGGCAATGAAGGCGCCTGGTCGGAACGCGTGCCCTCGCACTGGCGGGATGCCGTCAACGGCGCCAATTGAAAGCGACAACGTGCCGGTATTGCCCATTGCCTCGCTGGCATTGGTCACGAGGTTGGCAACAGCGTTGGCCAATTGGGTAGGATCCACGTGTACGAGGCAGGCCTGCGCGGGCGTTTTCAACTCGACCTTTATGCCGGTGGCGATGGTAGACGACGCGACCAAGGCTGCGGTCCGCGCCGTGTCGCGTCCGTCGATCTGCTCTGGTTTCAACGGTTGGCGGCGGGCGAAGGCCAAGAGTTGAGACGTGAGGTTTGCCGCACGCACAACCGTGCTCGAAATCCTCGCGACATATCGCTCTCTCTTCGCCTCCGGCAGGTCAGATCTTTGAAGCAGATCCGCGGAGCCGCCGATCACTGTCAGCAGATTGTTGAAATCATGGGCAAAGCCTCCGGTCAGTTGACCGATCGCCTCTAGCTTCTGCGACTGGCGAAGCGCCTCTTGCGCCTTCTCCAACTCCTGCGTCCGCTCCGCTACGCGAGTCTCGAGCGTCTCATTCAAGGTGCGCAATTCGACCTCGGTCTGCCTGCGGCGGGTGATATCCTCAAACACCCCCATTGTCCGGAGCGGCATCCCGTCAGCATCGATTAGAAAGTCGTTCGTGCTGACGACCGTATTGACCACGCCATTTGGAAGAAGGATCCGGTATTCGGCCTGAAGCCGACCAGGATTGGCAATGGCAGCGTTCGTCACGGCGCGAACCCGATCGATATCTTCACGATGAATACGGGCCAGCATCATTTCGGCAGTCACTTGCTCGTTACTGAGAAAACCAAAGATTTCTCGTGTGCGCGCATCGATGGTCAGTTGGTCCGACGCTATTTCCCATTCGCAGGTCCCGAGTTGCGCAATCGCGAGCGCGGTGCCCAGTCGACGCTCGCTGTCCTGCAACCGCAACTCCGTTCGCCGCCGCTCAACGGCGACACGCGTGCGCTGGCCGAGGTCCCGCATGAAGGCGATTTCGTCCGCAGCCCAGTTCCGCGTCGCGTTGTGATTGACGAAGATGAGCGCAACGAAACGGCCGTGTTCGGTAACCGGCATGTTGATGAACGACCGGGCATCGATCGCAGCCAAGACATCAGCCGCCTCGTACGTGCGCGGATCCAGATAGGCATCGACGACGGTTGCCGTATCGCCGCGCTTGAGATCTTCGATATAGGATCCATGATCACGGAAGTTCAGCGTGCCGGCGATGCTTGATACACCGGGCGCATTCCAATCCCGTTCAATCAAAATCGTCTCATAGTCCATGTCGATCGTGCCGTAACCGGCACGACTGACATTCAGCGTTCTCCCCAGAATTTCGGCGGCGATAAAGGCAAGATCGGCCAAGTGACCGGCCGCCTCGAAGCGATCGTTCAATTCGACGAGAGCCTGGTCGCGCCAGTGCAGGATCGGGCCGTCAAGCATGGAGGACTTGAGCATGGGAGGCGCCCCACTTGAGAGACTGCCTGTGCTTGCCCGAATGATCAGCAGTTTTCCACCAGGTCGGTTGGCACGACATCTCGCTTCCCACATCACCCAGCGACTTAAACGGGGGTTGCACCCATTCGGTTACGCGATGAACGGACCGACGATTCCGTATCGACGCAGCGTCTGTGCCACAGGCACTCATTCTGGAGCGGCCCCAGCAGAGAGCGCCGCGCGCGCCGCGCCAAGCCTGTCAGCAAGCACGGCCGCGCTTACCGGCTTGCGTACGACGGGCACGTCGCGAAAGCGATCCGGGATCATAACGGAGTCGCCATAGCCCGTTGCAAATACGAATGGGACGCCGAGCCCCGCGAGATCATCGGCCACCGCAGCGGACGTTTCCTCGCCGAGATTGAAATCGAGCACCGCGCAATCTGGTGAGCCAAGCGCGATTGCCGCGCGCGCTTCAAAATTGCCAGGTGCGGCCCGGACCGTCTTGGCCCCCAGCCCCAATAGTGTTTCTTCCATATCGATAGCAATTAGCGACTGATCTTCAACCAGAAGCACATCGAGCCCATCGAGATAATTGCTGCGCATAACGGCAGCCGTTGCGCCCGCGCGTAGCGGCGCCACCTCAGCAATATGGGCCGCGGGAATGACGAACCGTGCCCGGACACCGGTCCGATCATATTTGACCTCGGCGCTGCCCCGCAGGTCATAGCCGATCGTGCTATGGATTAGCTTGCTGCCGAACCCGGTTCGACTTGGCTTGGTGACCGCGGGGCCATCCGCTTCCCGCCAAGTGAGGACGCAGTCGCCGGCATCGTTTAGCGACCAGATGATTGACAGCCTGCCCTCAGGCACCGACAAAGCCCCGTATTTGGCGGCATTGGTCATCATCTCGTGCACGACCAGGGCCAGCACCCCGAATGTTCGATCGTCTAGCCCCACCGGCGGACCGTTCAGAACGACCCGGTCAGGCGTAGCGCCATAGCGATGAAGGCTCGCTTCGGCTTCGAGAAGCATTGTTAACTCCCCGCTCGCCCCACCCAGCGACTGATCGTGGGCAAAAGCCAGCGCCCGCAGCCGCCCTTCAAGCGACGACGAATATTCCTGCACGCTCGAGGCATGCGCACCGGTCTGCAAGGCAATCGACTTCACGAGCGCAATGATATTCTTTACGCGGTGGTTGAGTTCGTCATTCAGCACGCGCCTGCGTTGCTCGGAGCGCATGCGCTCATCAGCGGTCGCTTCGGTATAGCGCATCACGACATCGCGAAAATAGGTCCGGGTCGCTTCTGCGACCCCTCGCTCGGCATCAGTCCAGGGGCTCGACTTGCCACGGACGTCTTCGCGCCATATTTCGAAACTGCCGCGTGGCGTCAGTCGATCTCCCGACGGACTCGCCACGATCTGCTTCTTGGGTTCACCGGCCCATTCGATGGAGTGGGCCTCCTCGCTGCGAAACAGGATCAGATAATCACGCGGCAGCGAGGATAATGGGATTGCCAACATACCGGCGACGTCGGTGCCAAATCCTGCATCCGGTCCCATCATCCCGCGCAGGTCGCTGGTGCTCCATATCTCGCTAGGCGAAGCTCGGCGAACCAATGCAAGGATGCTATCGATATCGTCCGGCGCAAGCGCAATACCAGCGCTCGTCCAACTATCGTCAGCCCAAAGCCCAACTCCATCGGCACCGAACATTTCCGCAAGGTGCATCAGTCGCGGCGTCAGCAGGTCGGTGAAACTTTCTCCAATATTCTCCGACGCCACAATCTCAGACAATTTCTCGCGTGCCACCGATGCGACCATCACTTCTGTCCGCCGCTCCGCCACGGCAATCTGCATCGAGAGATATTGGCCAAATAACTCGGCGCCAATGCGCGTCGGCATCGGCACGTGCTTGGGCGTATTGTGGTGACAGGCGACAAGCCCCCACAGTTCCCCGTTAACGATGATCGAGATCGACAGCGATGCCGCGACTCCCATGTTGGCAAGATACTCGCAGTGAATAGGAGACACACTGCGGAGTTGGGCAAACGACATGTCGATCGGATCGGCGTCGGCAGAAAGCGCAGGAAGTACGAGCGCAGGGGCATAACCGGCGTCAGCGATAGTCCGGATCGGGTTTGCCAGGTACAAACGGCGCGCTTGAAACGGAATATCCGAGGCCGGAAAATGCTGCCCCATGAAACTCGACAGGTTCGCAGCCTTGGCCTCGGCGATAACGCGCCCAGCGCCATTATGGAGGAACTGATAAACCATCACCCGATCATAGCCGAGCATCGCCCGGGCCAATTTGGCGCCAGTGGTTGCGATCGATTGAACGTCGGATTCCAGGCCGATGCGCCGAACCAGGGATTGCGTAAGGTCCAGCGCATTCTGCGCGGTTGCCCCATCCGGGGCACTGGGCTCGAACTCGACGAACATCCAGCCCTTGTGAGAATGTACGGCGATGTCGAGCGGGCGGGCGACGCCTTTAAGGTGCGTATTCAGCACGATGCCCGCAAGATTTGATCCGCCGGACTTGGTTGCGGCGTTCTGGATATCGTGCGCGATCTGATGTCCCACGATTTCTGCCACGGACTCGCCAATAACGCCGCGAATGCCACCGAGAAACGCCGTCGCATTCGCGGAAGCATGTTGGACGGTCCCATTTTGATCGCACACGAGCATCGCCCCGTGCGGTTGGATGCTACCGGGGATGTGGATCGGCTCGCGATCGCAATTCGTCAAATCGACGGGGTGGCGAAAGGGCTCAGGTCTCAAACGCGACGTCCTACTGGCGATCGGGCTTCAAGAACGCGCCCGGTTGCTGACTATTTCTACAGGGCACAACGCAGAGCAGGCAACCCTGATCCATAGCGAAATCGTTTTGGTGCGGCACGCGTTCCGAACCCCACTCGGCGCAACTGACCGACAACCACGAAAGAGGGGCGCCGCGATGGGGTCAGCCCAAATGGGGCCAGAGCAAACTATGACGAGGCTTCGCCCATGCCCCGGTTAGAATTGTCATGGGCTCAACGCAGGATGGGTAAGCCTGAGGAGCAAGCGTGAGTTGGATGCTGCAAGCCGTTCCGGGTTCACGTTTGCTGAAACAAGCTTTTCCAATGCGACCACCATCTCGTGAACAAAGGGCGCTGCCACCTCGAAATGGCGCCCTAGGTCGGCCTCGGCTGGCGAGCGTTTAAAAATTCTGCTATAGGAATAGATGAACCATCTGAGGTGCACCCAGATCCTCCCGACGGCAGGCGATCGCCATGGCGGAGGATGTATCCGCCGCGTTTTCTCAAAGTCAACGCATCGACCCTATCGGACACAGCTCGTGTCGGAAGGCAGATGTGGATGTTGCCCGCAGCGAAGAACTGCAGCCGGCGTTGCGCAGAAAGTATTGGGCAACGAGGCGTCGCTGGCGGCGACAGCCTGCTCGAAACCGCCGCCCGCCGAGCGCGCTGGATGCCTGGACTTAGCGATCAAATAGGAAGGCCGGCCATCTCTTTCAGCTGCTTTGAGTCTTGCGACGGATGGCTGAAAGACTTTTTAGCCACGGCCTCGTTGGCGGCGAAGGAAATTTTCCGGTTTCGTTCGTTATCGATAGCCATACCAATATTGTCCACCGGGGCGCTTGGCATTTCAGTCCTCCATCAATCGTGAGAAGAAAATTTCAGTTAGATCGTCGTCCCGAGAGGTCACGACTCCGACCATGCATTCGTATACCTCACTCATCGCATCTGGCAAGAAGCGATCCGGTCCTATCCGACACTGTGTCGGCTTGTAAGCGTGTATTGAACATTTTTTATGCTCATCTAAGAATATGCATGTTCCTCTCGAAGATTTTAGTTGAAGTATTGTGATTCCGGCGCGAACGGACAGATCATGATTTATCTCGCAATATTTCTCTGCGATTCTTTCGATTGTCGCTTTTTCCTTATGAGCAATCGCCGAGATGTCGTCTTTCAAAAGCAAAACCGACTGATTTTGCCCAAAATTCGTGCAGCAGGCTCCGCACATTGTGCATTCAAAAGGCCGCATCTCAGACTTTCAATGATTCAAAGCGGTAATGCACCCAATACCGCCTGTTGAGCATCGGCCTCCGCACCTCTAGGGTGAGCGATGATCCATCCTCCGACACGTTCGGCGTTGGCCTGCGGGATGCTGGCACCGCCACCTCTTCCAAAGTATCAGAGCGCCGGACCGTCAGTTGAGGATCTAAAAGCACAAAGCGGTAACCGAATGGCGCGTGCGCCCGCAACCGGGCCCGAGTCGTTGGTATGTTGACTCCGAAACCCAGCTTGGTTCCAAGCTGAAACGCCGCGGTTTCGGTGCGAACGGACATGATCTCCACCATAAAGGAAATACTCTCCTTTATCCCCAGAGGAGGATGGACAGTCGGATTCCAAGAATAACGATAGTCTCCGCCGCTCGATCCGCTATTCTCATGTGGAACGGCATCGATAGTCGTCCTCCCATCCGAAGTCATTGACCTATCTCGTAGTTTTCCACGTTCGTAAAATCTATAGAATAGATCGCTCTTTGTAATTTTCTTATGCCAAATAAGATCTTCTCTTGGCAGAGTTTTGCTCGACTTCCATCCGTTGACGTAGTCGAAGCCGTTCCTCGTTATGACGGTTCCATCCACCAAATAGATATATCTTAATTCTATTTTCCTATAAAATGGCGTTGGAGAAAGCCATCGCCCCATCGCGCGCAATATCTGCGCAGAATACACAGCAGCAGCCAGCATCGCGATGCTGCCAAGCAGAACCGCATCCTTAAGCTCGACGTGCGCGGTTAACAGCATCCCGGTAATATTTTTTGGCAATATCACCGAGAATAGCGGAGCTATTATAATTGCAAGCAACGCCATCAAATTGCTTGCCTTTGATAACATGATCCCACCCCGTTTTTCATCACAGCGAAATTTGAGCGCATTCAGAATATGGTCTCATAGGTTCGAACACGAGTCTATTCACCAGATTATGATAATGCTCCTAAAAATCCCTGTTCGGCACGCTATACGGAGCCAGAGGCGACGAACGCAGAGCCTGCGATAAACACCTGAATAGGGCGCCTTTTTGTATTCGAGGGTCTTCGCACAGCGCACCATCACCCCAAAAATTCTCCTGTGACCGATGATAGCCGCTCGATTACGGTTTGAAGCGCGTGACCCTCCACTGGATGGGCGAGGCAGGCGTCATTTCGCGGCAGCTGAGCCGCAGGATGGCTGCGTAACGCGCTATGCCTCGGGTGAGCGGCATCGCTGGTCGCACGATCAATGGCGCGCGGATGAAGATACGCGACTGTCCCAGCGGTAGGCAACCATTAGATGCGTCGCGCGCGGTGGCGGCAGAAAGAGCCTGAGGCAACCGAAGCAACGCTATTGAGGAATCGTCAGACATGGGATGATCGCAGGAGCGCACTTCCCTTGGCGGAGCGACGCCGCTATTGTGGTTAACGGTACGCAAGGCGGAGCTGAAAGAGCGGCGCAATCACTATGAGTATTGGATCGTCACCGGGCTTGCCGACCTGTTGCCGCCAGAAGTGAAGGTGCTGCTCGTCGCCGGTCGCGGCTTTGGCGACGTCAAGCTCTACGGCGTCCTCAAGGACGAGCTGCACTTCGATTATGTCATCCGCTTTCGTGGCAATATCAAGGTGGCGGCCGCTGGCGAGAGCCGTCCGGCCAGGGAGTG
>Ga0233335_1000036_pt1 | contig 55075 bp, 53 predicted proteins | sample GEONDECOMP222_FD_180695 | JGI IMG/M metagenome (GOLD analysis project Ga0233335, IMG submission 180695) | Leaf litter microbial communities from Shasta-Trinity National Forest, California, United States - GEON-DECOMP-222 | ecosystem: Environmental > Terrestrial > Plant litter > Unclassified... | reverse complement strand
ATGGGTGTAGATCTCGGTGGTGGCAATATCAGCATGGCCGAGCATCGATTGTAACGCGCGCAGGTCCGCGCCGCCCTCTAGCAAATGGGTGGCGAACGCGTGGCGTAGCACGTGCGGACTAACCCGCTCGGGCGGAATGCCGGCCTCGGCGGCGAGACCTTTCAGTAGCTGATGCAGCCGAACTCGGCTGAGGAAGCCCTTGCCAGACGGGAACAGCCAGGGCCGGTCGGTCGTAAGATGCTCGCGCCAAGCGGCGACCGCGGCGCGTGCGCGATCCGAAATCGGCACCAGCCGCTCACGCCCGCCCTTGCCGCGCAGGATCAAATATGGCCGGTCGGCGGCGATCGCATTGCGCGGAAGCGCCATCAATTCGCTAGCGCGCAGGCCGGATCCGTAGAGCAGCTCGACCAACGCAGCCATCCGAAGGTCGCGGGGATCGGGCGGATCGCGGGCGAGTCGCACCGCGATCGCAATGAACAGCCGGTCGACGTCAGCGTGCGAGAGGATTTTGGGAAGCGGCCGCTCGGTCCCCGGGCGCGGAAGCGCGGTGCCGGGATCATCGGCCCGCAGGCCGTCGTCCACCAGAAAACCGAAGAAGCGACGTAATGACGCGGATTTGCGCGCGACGGTGGAGCGCGCAAATCCCGTCCACTCGCCGCTCAATCTTTGAAGCTCGGTCTGCTCGGCCGTGCCGAGCTTCCCGTGCAGGAATTCGGACGCCAGGGTCAGATCGGTACGATATGCGGCGATCGTGTTCGTCGCCGCGCCGGCCTGTGCCGACATCATCTCGAGAAAACGCTCGATCAGCACGGTATCGCTAGGAGGGGCCATACATCGTCCCAGCTTTCGAACCGCCACCCTGAACCTGTTTCAAGGTCGAGGCGCGATTTATCGACCCCGAACGGCCGATGCTGACGCTGCGGACCGCCGATGGATTCTGAAACAAGTTCAGCATGACGGCGAGGAGGCCCCTCAAAGCCGCGCGATCGCCTCGGCGGCGATCATCCGTGCCTCGCCCTCACGCCCGACTGCGCTGAGCGCCCGCACGATCCGATAAAGTGCTGCCGGCGGCACGCCGTGCCAATCGCGGGTCTGCATCCCTACCGCGGCGAGCAGCACCACTGTCGCCGGCTGGTGCCGCCAAGCGGCCTGGTCGATCGCGCGCGTCCAGGCGTTCTGCACGCCGACAGACACCTCCAGCGTACCGAACAGTTTCGTTGCATCCGCTTCGGACAGCCGTCCGAGCCCGGCAAGACCCGCCACCAGCATCTTCGTCTTAAGCCGATCCTGGGTCGCGTCGCCGCTGCGATAACTGTCGACGTCACCGTAAGCGACCTGACCGTTCGGCTCGGGATCGGAAAGCGCCAGCATCGCCCAGGCGTCGCCACCGCGCAGCGCATCCGCCCGCCAACGCATCGCCGCGGTACGGTCCAACCCGGCGCACAGCATCGCCGCGACCAACCGGTTGGCCTCGTCCTTACCGTCGGTCGCCGAAATCCGTGCCGCCGCCCGCGCGGTCAGCACCAGCCGCGCATATTTCGCGCGCGCGCCGGTGGGCTCGTCCCACAGCCTCTTGAGCGCCGCGAGGCGATCGACCGCTGCCGGCTCAACATACGCCGCGCGCAGATCGCGCGCGACGCTCGCCCCCGCGAGGCTCTGATCGTCGGTATCGTCAATCTCACCATATAGGTCGACCAGCGCCGTGCTGGAGAACACCCCCTGCGCCGCCGCCAAATCCGCCATCGGCGCGCGCACCGACGCACTCAGCATCGGCGCGGTCGCACGCCAGTAGGCGACCTGCGGCCCGACCGTCAGGAACAACTCCTCGGGGATTTCCACGCCGGTCGCGGTAGCCAGGCCGTATCGCCAGGCACTTAGCCGATCGATCCCAGCCCATTCGATCGTAACAGCCCTGCGCCCCTGCGCGCCCAGCCCCATCGTTTTTTCGGCGAGCAAATAGTCGATTCCGCTCGCCACCTTACGCTTTCGGACCGAATCGAGCAGCGGCCCGGCCACGGCAGGCTTGCCGGACAAGCCGGCGCAGATCACCTGCGCCAGTTCCCACGCGGCGTCGCCCGAGGTCTCCTGGCCCTTCAGGATTGGACACATCCCCGCGGGATCGGCTCCGGCGAGCGCGACCTGCATCGCTATCTGATAGAGTTTAGGTGTATAATTCTGGGTATCGACCGCCTGGACGACGGCACGCGCAGCGTCCACCTCGCCCATTCGCAGCAGCAGCCAAGCGCGCTCGGCGGCGAAGTCGGCGCCGTTCATACGCGCGGGGGTATCAACCCGAGACAATAGCGTCCGCCGCAGCGCAATCGACAGCCAGCGCGAGGCGACCGGAGCGCGCATCGCGCGCATCAGTGATTCGAGATAAAGGCCATCGGCGTTGCCGAAGTCGGCCGGTTCCACGCCGCCGGCGCTCACGCCGAGCGTGCCGACTTGCGCCAGCGAGCGCCGCGCGTAATCAGGCATATCGTATTTGGCGAGCGTCGCCGGATCGATCGGCACCGGGGTGGGCGATTCGGTCGGAATCGGGCTCGGCTCGGGAACAGCCGGCGTGCCAACGTCGTTCAGCACCAGCGGCGTGTGCGGCGCCACCGGTGCCGGCGCGATGGCACGCGGCGCGGTCTGAACGGGCGCAGGCGTCTGTTCGCCGAACCCGGGCGGGAGCAGCGATTCGGGCTTCTTATTCTGCCCCAGCGCCGGAATGCCGGCAGCGAGGAGCGCTATCGCAATAGCGCCCAGAGCCGCCTTATTTCTGGAGATTGGCAAGCGGGACAGCCTTTTCGACATGCACCGGGGTCTTCTCGGCTCCGCGGCCGGCGAAGAAAAACAGGCCACCGATCAGAACGACCAGGACAACGATGAGCGCGACAAGCGAACGGGACATGGCAAACCTTGTGCGACGTTAAGAAAAACAGCGGAATTCGAGCTCGAATGGCCTTTTGCCCGATCGCCGGGCTCGCTGTATAGCCCCGCCGCGATGTTGCAAACCCACCCCCCCCTTCCGGACTGGACCGGCAAGCCGATCGTCCTCGTAGGATTGATGGGCGCGGGCAAGTCGACGGTCGGGCGCAAGCTTGCCCAGCGGCTGCATTTGCCGTTCGTCGACGCCGATACCGAGATCGAGACCGCCGCCGGCCTGACCATCCCCGAAATCTTCGATCGCTTCGGTGAGCCCTATTTTCGCGACGGCGAGCGCCGGGTAATCGCGCGACTGATCGACGGCCTCCCCAAGGTGATCGCCACTGGCGGAGGCGCGTTCATCAACGAAAGCACTCGCGCACTGATACTCGATCAGGCACTGGCGGTGTGGCTCGACGCGCATCCCGATATCCTCGCCGAACGTGTGCGCAAACGCGACAACCGCCCGCTACTGCGCGACAAGGACCCCCGCGCGGTGTTGATCGAGCTCGCGGCGGTCCGCAATCCCTTCTACGCGATGGCGCCGATCCGCGTGCAATCGCACCACGCCCCCCATGAATCGACCGTCGAGACAATCCTGAAAGCGCTGAACGTATGACCATCGTTATCGTCGAGCTCGGCGCGCGCCGTTATCCCGTGCGAATCGAAGCTGGCTTGCTCCCGCGTGCCGGCGAAGCGCTCGCGCCCCTTTCGCGCGGCCGGCCGATGCCGATCGTAACGGATGAGAACGTTGCCCAGCATCTACCGGTCCTGCTCGCCTCAATGCGCGCAGCGGGGGTCGAGGGCGAAGCGATTGTATTACCGGCCGGCGAAGGCTCGAAGAGCTGGGCAAGCCTGGAGACGCTCACGGATCGCCTTCTCGATCTGGAGGTCGAGCGCGGCGACCATGTGATCGCGCTCGGCGGCGGCGTGATCGGCGATCTTGTCGGCTTTGCGACTGCAATCCTCAAGCGCGGCTGCAACTTCGTGCAGATCCCGACCACCCTGCTTGCGCAGGTCGATTCGTCCGTCGGCGGCAAGACTGCGATCAACAGCCGCGCAGGAAAGAATCTGGTTGGCGCGTTCCACCAGCCGGCTCTCGTCCTGATTGATCCCGACACGCTCGACACTTTACCCGCGCGCGAGGTGCGCGCAGGCTACGCCGAGGTCGTCAAATACGGACTGATTGACGATTTCGCCTTCTTCGAATGGTGCGAGGCAAATGCCGCGGCTCTTCTCTCTGGCGATGGTGCAACGCGCGAATATGCGATCGCCCATGCTGTCGGTGCCAAGGCGCGGATCGTCGCCGAGGACGAGCGCGAAACGACCGGCGCGCGCGCACTGCTCAACCTCGGCCACACCTTTGGCCATGCACTGGAGGCCGATACCGGCTTTTCGTCGAAGCTATTGCACGGTGAAGGCGTCGCCGCCGGAACGGCGCTAGCCTTCGCCTTCTCGGCGCGCCAAGGTTTATGCTCGCGCCAAGATGCCGAGCGGGTCGCCGCGCACCTGCGCGCAATCGGCCTGCCAGATGGACTAAAAGCCGCGGGTATCACCGCCGATGGCGGGACCCTCGCCGCCTACATGCGCCACGACAAGAAGATGGCCAGTGGTACGCTGCCATTCCTACTCGCACGCGGGATCGGCAAAACGTACCTCGACAAGACGGTGAACCTGGAAGAGGTGGCGGCATTCCTGAACGAGCAGGAACGCTAATTCGGACGCTTATCTATCCGATTCAGTCGAATTACCTCTTGTTAAGCCGGGATAGTCCATCTTCCCGCGAAGATAACCGCATCGGCGTATTTCGATGCGGGCGAAGACCCGCCTCTCGGCGTGCCTCGCTGCGGCAGGATTGTTCTATCTATGCAAAACCGCCTTCAGGATCGCGTCTCGCGCTGGGTGTTCTGGATCATGGCGCTGATCGCCATCACCACCACCACGCCCGCAATGGCGGTGTGCAGCATCGGTGCTGGTAGCGACGATCTCGGCACTTCCTCCCCTTCCGCCCTCAAGGCGACGGGCGGCCAGCCCGCGGTCAGTGCCGCACCCTATGTCGCGGGCATCGGCGGTTTTTCGTGCGACAGCCCTGGCCTGCTGACACTGTCCGGGGTCAATTACCTCAAAGCGACCATTCCCACCGGCACCGTGCTGAAACTTACCTCCGCCACCACCACCGACCAGGTAACCTTTCAGGTCGCGGCGACCGCCAACGGCAGCTCGCCGCTTACGATCGGCACCGGCTTTTATTACGTCCAGGGACTCTCACTCAACCTGCTCGGCATCGGCAGCGGCAGCGCGCCGATGGTCGTGCCAATCTATATCAAGCCCGCCACAGCGAGCACTGGCGCGTTGATCGCGCCGGGAACGTATACCGGCACCTTCCGGATTAACTGGGACTGGTATTTCTGCTCGGGCGCCTACACCACGCTCACCGGCTGCACACTGGGCACGCTCGACACCAATACCGGCCAGAGCACAGTCACCGTCACGCTGATCGTCGCCGGCAAGGCGCCGACAATGACAGTTTCCTCCGCCACGACCTGGGACGTCATCGACGGCACCAACAACCCTAAAGCGCTGCCCGGCAGCAAGCGGCGCACCACGGTGACCGTCACCAACCCGGACATCGTCACCCTTGCCGCGGGTACGGTGCAGATATCACTGCCGACGGCGGCGCGAACGATTATCGCGCTCGACGGAGAAAGCCCCTCCAGCACGACCTTCGTCCAGACCGCCGACGGAAACCCGGCCTCAGGGCTCTCGCTGGTCTATGCCACGCCGAACAGCACTGCCGACGACGTTGATTTCTCGACCGACAACGGCAACAGCTGGGGCGCCTTTCCCACCCTGGCCTCGCAGGGAACTGTCACCACCATGCGCTTCCGGCCGGAGGGAACGATGGCGCCAGGAACGTCCTTTTCGATCTCAATTCCCTACTCGGTGCAATGAGCGGTCAGGCCGGCCGCGCCCCGCGCCACGCCAGCCACAGCCAGCCGCCGATCAGCAACGCCCCGCCGATCGGCGTCACTGCACCCAGCCACTTGGGCAGCCCCAGCGCCATCAGGTATAATGTGCCTGCGAATACCGCGCCGCCGGCAACGAACAACCACGCGGGCCCGCGCGCTTCCATCCGCAGCGCGACCAGCGCCGCCAGCGCGTGAACCAGCTGGTAATGAGCCCCGGTCTTGAGCCACTCGGCCGCCGCACCGCTTGCCCCATGCGCGCCGAATGCACCCGAACCGACCGCAATTGCCCCCGAGAGCGCCGCTAACATTGCGATCCAGTTCATCCGCATTCGTCCTGCTGGGCCTTGGTCTTAGGCTGAATCATTCCGTCTATTCCGGCGCGCAGGTCGCCGGTGTCGCGCTGCAGGTCGAGCCGAACCTGGTCTCGCGCACGATAGTCGCGTTCAGTCACCGCAATCTGCTCCTCGTCGACCCCGACCTCGGACATCGCCATTCGCGCCATCGCGATCGCTGATTCGAACACCTCGCGCACGGTGCCGGTGAGCGGCGCTCCCTTCATCCGCATCAGGCTGCGCCGGTCGAACGCGCGCACAAACAGCGCAGCATGGGGGAAGGCCTGGTGGATCGACAGCAATATGTCCGCATTCAGCGTGTCACCATCCAGGCAGAACAGCAGCATCTGCGCCTCCGCGGCGCCTGCCTGGCGCAACAGATCGACCCGGGTACCATCGCCATAATAGACCTTGGCGTTGAAGCTGCCTGCAGTCTCGATCATCTCGGGATCTGTGTCGACTAGGGTGACGGTGATCCTCTGCCCGGCGAGCATCTGCGCCACCGTCTGGCCGAAACGGCCATAGCCGATCACAATCGCCCTCGCGCCGTCCTGCACCGGACCCTCGAGCGCCTCACCCCTGGCTGTCGGCTCAGCGCGGATTCGGCTAGTGATCATCATCAGAAACGGCGTAGTCGCCATCGAAAGCGTAACGATCGCGCCGAACAAGCTCGCCGCCTCCGGTGCGATCAGCAACGCCTTCTGCGCCTGGGCGAACAGCACGAAACCGAATTCGCCGCCTTGGCTCAATAGCAGCCCGAGCGCGAACGCCTGCCGCCACGTCATCTTGAAGAGCAGTCCGATCCCCATAATGATCACAGCCTTGGTCACGATCAGCGCACTCGCCATCGCAAGCACGAACAGCGGCTGCGCGATGATCGCGTGGAGGTTGAGCATCATACCGACTGCCAGGAAGAAGAGCCCCAACAGGATCGAGCGAAACGGCTCAACATCGGCCTCGAGCTCGTGGCGATACGGGCTGTCGGCGAGCATCACACCGGCAACGAATGCGCCGAGCGCGGTCGACAGTCCGAGTTTCTGCATTACCGCTGCGCTGGCAATCACCGTAAAAAGCCCGGCAAACACGAACATCTCGCGCTCGCCGAGCACGCCGATCAACTTGAACAGCGGCCGCAGCGCGAAACGCCCGACCAGGATCAGCCCGGCTACCGCCGCTACCGTGTACAGCGCCAACAGCCAGCCAGGCGGGCCCGCCGCATCTGCCGGATTGCGCGAGAGCGCGGCGATGATCGTGATCAGTGGCACAATCGACAGATCCTGGAACAGCAGGATCGAGAAGGCGCGCTCGCCGAAGGGGGTACGCATCCGGCCGGCGGACTGGAGCATCGGCAGTACCTGCGCGGTCGAGGACAGGGCGAGCGGCAGTCCCAGCGCGAGCGCCGCGGCAAATGAGAAGCCCGCGATATGCACCACCCCGCTCACCGCCAACCCGCATAGCACGACCTGCAAGGTGCCAACCGCGAAGATATCTTTCCGAAGCGTCCACAGCCGCGATGGGCTCAGCTCTAGCCCGACGATGAACAACAGAAGGGTGATGCCGAGTTCGGCGAAGCCGAGCTTGGATTCAGCCCCCCCGACCAGCCCCAGCACCTGGGGCCCGACTATCGCGCCCGCGACCAGGAAACCCAGCGTGGCACCCAGGCCAAGTTTGCGGAACAGCAGAACGAAGAACAGCGCGAAGCCGAGCAGCGTTACTCCGTCTTGCAGCAACGAGCCCGTTCCCCCGGTTTCATGCATGGATACGCGCCTTGTCTGCGGCTTCGGCCGCCGCTTCGAATGCCAGGCGGATCGAGGGATGCCGCGCGGTGTAAGTCAGAGCGGGTTTGAACACCACCAACCCGGGCCAGTCGGGCGCCGGCCCCTCGCCCGCCAGCCAGACGGCGAGCGCGTCGCGCACTTTGGCGAGCTCCTCGGGCGTGCGGCCCACCACATGACTGGCCATCAGCGACGACGACGCCTGGCCGAGTGCGCAGGCCCGGACCAGCATGCCGACTTCCGACACCCGTCCGTCCTCGCCCAGGTTAAGATCTACTGTCACTCGGCTGCCGCAGATCGGCGACCGCTTCTCAACGCTCGCCATCGGCTCGAAAAGACGAGCAGCATAAGGGATCGACGCGGCCAGCCGCAGGATCTCGGTGCTGTAGAGCGGCGCATTCATCGTTTATGCCTAGCCGCGATCGCGTTGTCGGCGTCGTCGCGCGCGGCCGCGCTACTGTCATCACCAAACATCGGCGCGCCCCTGCGGCGACGGTCTACGAACGCCGACATGCTCGCGCTGGTGATGTTGAGCAAAGGATAGGTTCGTGATTTGGTCATCCATTCGGGACGCTGCGCCGGGCCACCGCCCATCGTGTCGATCACGAGCGTGATCAGTAAAAAACCGAGACTGGCGAAAATCAGCCCCTTCAGCACGCCGAAGCCGAAGCCGAGCGCGCGATCCAAAGGCCCTAGGATGGAGGTCCGCGTTCGTGCCCCAATCGCGTTGGCGATCAGTCGACCACCAAAGTAGGTAACGCCCGACAGGATCGCGAACGCCAGCACTGCAGCGCCGGCGTCGGTGCCGACTTTGCCGGCGAGCGCATGGGCGAGCGGCAGATGGAAGAATTTCAGCACGAAAACGATCGCCACCCAAGCGAGCAGCGACAGCGCTTCAGTCACGAAACCGCGCACCACGCCAAGGATCGCGCTGCCGCCGACCAATATCAGCACGATGATGTCGAGCGCAGTCAGGGCCATGTAAACCTTCCGTGAGCAGGTCAGGACGTGGGGAGTGTCCTGCGCAACCGCTACCCACGCCCGAGCATATGGTCAACGAAAGCGCCGAGCGTGCGAAAATTGGCCATCGCCATCCCGGTTTTGTCGCCCGGCACCGCCCCGGGAGCAATTGCGCGCGCAAAGCCCAACTTGCTGGCTTCTTTGAGCCGGAGCGGCGCATGCGCGACTGGGCGGATCTCGCCCGAGAGCGCGATCTCGCCGAAGACCACCGCGTCAATCGGAACGGGACGTTCGCTGAGCGCGGATACCAGCGCCGCTGCCACCGCAAGGTCCGCCGCGGGATCCTGCACACGGTAGCCGCCCGCAATATTTAGATAGACTTCGCAGGTCGAAAAGCTGAGCCCGCATCGCGCCTCCAACACCGCAAGCACCATCGCGAGCCGTCCCGAATCCCAGCCAACCACCGCGCGCCGGGGGGTAGCGCCGCTGGCCAGTCGCACCACCAGCGCCTGGATCTCGACGAGCACCGGACGCGTTCCCTCCAGCGCCGGGAAAACTGTAGTGCCGGTCACGCTTTCATCACGGTGGGTGAGGAACAATGCGGATGGGTTTGCTACTTCCTCCAGCCCTTCGGCGACCATCGAGAAGACACCGATCTCGTCCGTACCGCCGAAGCGGTTCTTCACGGCACGCAAAATTCGATACTGGTGGCTGCGCTCGCCTTCGAAACTCAGCACGGTATCGACCATATGCTCCAGAACGCGAGGCCCCGCGATCGAGCCGTCCTTGGTGACGTGGCCCACCAGCACCACCGCGCTGCCGCGCTCTTTGGCGAAGCGGATCAACTCCTGCGATGAGGCGCGGACCTGGCTGACGGTGCCCGGTGCGCCCTCGATCAGATCCGAGTGCATTGTCTGGATCGAATCGATCACCACCAATGCCGGTGCTGGCCCCTGCCCCAATGTCGTCAGGATATCGCGTGTCGAGGTCGCCGCCGCGAGTTGCACCGGCGCATTGCCTAGTCCCAGCCGCCGCGCGCGCAGCCGGACCTGATCCGCCGCTTCCTCGCCAGAGATATAAGCCACACGCCGCCCGGCCAGCGCAAGCTTGGCCGCCGCCTGCAGCAACAGGGTCGACTTGCCGATCCCGGGATCGCCGCCGATCAGCGTCGCGGAGCCTTCAACGAACCCGCCGCCCATCGCCCGGTCGAGCTCGGCGATCCCAGTCTGCATCCGCTCGGGCAACGTCACCTCTGCATCGAGCGCGACCAAGGTCATCGCCCGTCCGCCCGACTGGAGATTATGCTTGGCTTGGAACGGGGTGACCACCGCGGCGGCCTCCTCCACCAGCGTGTTCCACTCCGCGCAATCCGCGCATTGCCCAGCCCACCGGTGCGAGACCGATCCGCACGCCTGACACACATATCGTTTCTGGATCTTGGCCATCGCCGTCTTCTAGCAAAAACGGAACGGGAAGGGAACATCGAACGCGAAGTGGACGCCCGCCGCCGCCGCCGCTACTCCGCCCGGCAATGCAGCCTTCTGATCTTCGCGTTGCGCTCTTCAGCGGCAACTATAATTACGTGCGAGACGGCGCCAACCAGTCGCTGAACCTGCTCGTCGGCCATTTGCTCGCACGCGGTGTGAAGGTGCGCGTCTATTCACCGACCACGACTACCCCTGCCTTTCCACCGACCGGCGACCTAGTTGACGTGCCCGCCATCCCCTTCCCCGCCGGGCGCCACGAATATAGATTCGGACGCGGCATCCCCGGCCGCGTGCTGCGCGATCTGGAGGCATTCGCACCCAACGTGATCCACGTCTCGGCGCCCGAGTTCACCGGTCACGCGGCAATCACCTACGCGCGCCGGCACGGAATCGCCTCGCTCGCCTCGCTTCACACCCGGTTCGAGACTTATCCCGAATTCTACCACGTCGGCTTCCTGAAGGGACCGGTGATCCGCATCTTGACCCGTTTCTACAACCGGCCCGATACTGTGTTCACGCCCGGTCAGTCGATGGCGCAGGTGCTGCGCAGCTGGGGAGTGACCACGCCGATCCGGATCTGGTCGCGCGGGGTCAATCACGACCGCTTTCGGCCTGAGGCGCGCAGCCTCGAGTGGCGTCGCTCGCTGGGGATTGGCGACAACGAGATCGCGGTCGGCTTCCTCGGCCGGCTGGTGCTCGAAAAAGGACTCGACGTGTTCGCCGACGTCTGCGCCGAGCTGCGCGCGCGCGGCGTCCCGCACCGCGTGTTGGTGATCGGCGAGGGGCCAGCGCGTGATTGGTTCTCGGAACGGGTGCCTGACGCCGCGTTCGCCGGCTTTCACACCGGCGATGACCTGGGACGCGCAGTCGCGTCGATGGACATCTTCTTCAACCCCTCCACCACCGAGACATTCGGCAACGTCACGCTGGAGGCGATGGCGGCGAGCGTGCCCGTGGTCGCTGCGCGCGCGACTGGCGCGGTCGACTTGATCGACGACGGCGTCACCGGCGCGCTGGTCCCGCCGCGCGACATCGCCGCATATGCCGATGCGATCGCGCACTACGCCACCGATGACGCAGCTCGCCGCGCTGCAGGCACGGCCGGCTGCGCCAAGGCAGCGGGCTATCGCTGGGACGCGGTCAACGAGAAGGTGATCGACGCGTATCTGGAGACCATTGCCCGGCGGGGGTAAGTATACCTCGACATCGCCTCCTCAGCGAAAGGCCTACGTCTCCCAAGGCGGAGCGCACACCGCCAGCTACATGAGGCACAACTTTCCCTCGGATCTCGTGCGACGGCTGATCTACGCCTTTGCCAGCGCCTTTTCGATCTCGGGTACGCTGTGCCCGGTGAGATCTTTGTCGATCTCCCCGATCAGCCGCTTGCTCACCTCGTCGTGATAATGCTTCCGGAGTTCGCCCAGCGTATGCGGCGGGGCGACGATGATTAGAGATTCAAAATCGTTGGTCAGCGCTCGGTTCTTGAGCATGTCCGCAGCTCCGGCTGCGAAACGGTCTTCCTCCTGCTGGTGATAGTCGGTCTCGGCGAAGGAGTTGCGCAGCGATCCGCCACCGCCCGTCGAGCCCGGCGCGTCGCTCTTCTGGTTGCCGTCCTTAGGGTTGATCAGCGCCTCGGCTGTCTCGACTACCAGGTTCGGAAAGGCGGCATCGCCCTCGTTGCGGAAGAACAGCAATTTCCGGCCGTCCGCGACCATTACGACCGCATTGTTGGGGATCTGCATTCTTCTGCTCCTTGATTGACGTTCAGGAGAAACGCGCGGGTGTCGCTCCGGGTTGCGTGGGCGCGGCGGGAACGCCATAGCTCCGGGCATGCATGATATCCGTCTGATCCGGGAAAACCCCGCCGCTTTCGACGCTGGCCTTGCGCGCCGCGGGCTTGGCCCCCGCGCCGCCGATCTGGTCGCGCTCGACGAGCAGCGCCGCGCGCGCATCACCGAAGCCCAGGCTGCCCAGGCCCGCCGCAACGACGCTTCCAAGGCTATCGGCGCGGCCAAGGGGAGCAACGACAATGCGCTCGCCGAGCGGCTGATGTTCGAAGTCGCCGAGCTGAAGGTGCGCCTCCCTGCGCTCGAGGCTGAGGAAAAAGGCCTGTCCGCCGCGCTCGACGGCGATCTCGCGGCGATCCCCAATCTGCCGCTCGCCGACGTGCCCGAGGGCAAGAGCGAAGACGATAATATTGTCGAACGTACGGTTGGCGCACTACCCACCTTCGCCTTCTCGCCGCAGGAGCACGACCTGATCGGCCCGGCGCTGGGGCTCGATTTCGAAACTGGCGCACTATTATCGGGCGCGCGCTTTACGCTGCTGCGCGGCCCGATCGCCCGGCTATACCGCGCGCTGGGGCAGTTCATGCTCTCCACGCTTGAGGGGCAGCACGGCTATGAACTGGTCATGCCGCCGTTGATGGTGCGCGACGAAGCGATGTTCGGCACCGGGCAGCTACCGAAATTCGCTGACGATTTATTCAAGACTACCGACGGCCGCTGGCTGATCCCCACGGCCGAAGTGAGTCTGACGAACATTGTCCGCGAGCAAATCCTACCGGAGGGCGAACTTCCGCTGCGCTTCGCTGCGCTCACCCCCTGCTTCCGCTCGGAAGCGGGCGCTGCCGGGCGCGACACCCGCGGCTTCATACGCCAGCACCAGTTCGACAAGGTCGAGATGGTCTCGATCGTCACCCCTGAAAACTCCGAGGCCGAGCACGAGCGGATGACGGCGTGCGCAGAGGGTCTCCTGACCACGCTCGGCCTGCCGTTCCGGCGAATGAAACTGTGCACCGGCGACATGGGTTTTTCGGCCGCGCGGACCTACGATCTTGAAGTGTGGCTGCCCGGGCAGCAACGCTACCGCGAGATATCGAGTTGCTCGACCTGCACTGATTTCCAGGCGCGGCGGATGAATGCGCGCTACCGTCCCGAAGGGGAGAAGGCGACGCGCTTTGTCCACACGCTCAATGGGTCGGGGCTGGCGGTCGGACGTACGCTGGTCGCGGTGATGGAGAACTATCAACAGGAAGACGGCGGGATCGCCATTCCCGAGGCACTCGCACCATGGCTGGCGGGATTGAGTCGGCTGGAACCGAGACGTTGAGTCGTAGCCGTCACCCAAACCCGCTCGTACTGAGCGCGTCGAAACGCAGTTCTTCCTTGCCAGTCGACGAGAAGAAGAACGACCGTTGGCCTTCGGCTGCTTTCGGCTCGGCCAACTCAAAGCGAACGCAAGGCAGGGTGGCCCAATGAGGATCCTCCTCACCAATGACGACGGCTATCGCGCCAAGGGCCTCGCCGTCCTCGAGACGATCGCCCGCACACTGTCCGACGACGTGTGGATCGTCGCTCCGGCCGAGGAGCAGTCCGGTAAGGGGCGCTCGCTCACTCTTACCGAGCCGGTCCGCCTGCGACAGTTCGCGGACAAGCGCTTTGCGGTTACCGGCACGCCGACCGACGCCGTGATGGTCGCGCTGGCCGACGTGATGAAGGATGCGCCGCCCGACCTTATCCTATCGGGCGTAAACCGCGGCGCCAATCTCGGCGAGGACGTGCTCTATTCAGGTACGGTTGGCGCAGCGATGGAAGGGGCGCTCGCCGGCATCCGCTCGGTTGCACTCAGCCAACGCTACAACAAGCAAGGGCTAGGCGAGGCCGTGACCTTCGACGCAGCCGAGGCCTGGGGCGAACGCACGCTGCGCCCGCTGCTCGAGGCCGACTGGGCACCGCGCACCGTGATCAACGTCAACTTCCCGCCGGTGCGGGCGCAAGACGTGCTCGGCACCCGCGTCGTCTCGCAGGGATTGCGCGATTATGGCCGCATCCGGCTCGATAAGCGCGCCGATCCGCGCGGCTTTCCCTATTTCTGGATGGCGATGGGTCGCGTCGACCACACGCCTGGCGCTAACACCGATCTCGAAGCGGCGCAGGACGGCTATATCACGATTACCCCCCTGCATCTCGACCTGACCCATCGGGGCTCGCTCGCGATGCTGGAAACCGTCTATGGGTGAGCGCTCAACGGCAAAGCGGCCAATGGCAAAGGGACAGGGGATGATCGTCGCGGCCTTGCTGCTCGCCGGGTGCATCCCCAACCAAGAAGTCCCACAGCGCGAATATTCCCCGCCACCGCCGCCACCCGAGCAGGAAAATTATCGCCAGTCGCTCGACGCTCAGCCCAGCTACCCCGAGCGAACATATCCAGAGCCCCGGCCGGTAGACCGCAAGGTCAGCGCTTTGCCTGCCGCCCGGCCGGTGTGGGAGGCCAAGCCGGTCAGTCCCGATGCCACGCTGGTCTCCCCCAGCATCTACACCGTCAAACCGGGCGAAACGCTACGCTCTCTTGCCAACCGCACTGGCGCCGGCTCCGAGGCGATCGCCCGGGCGAATGGTATTGAGGCGCCGTTCACGGTCCGTACGGGCCAGCGGCTGAAAATCCCGGGCGGGCGCTATCACCTCGTCCTCGCCGGACAGAGTGGCATCGCGATCGCACGCGCTTATGGCGTCGAATGGTCCAAGATTGTCGCTGCCAACGAACTCCAGGAGCCCTATGTGCTGCGCGTTGGGCAGCGCGTCCTTATCCCGACCACAGGCGCGCCGCGCACCGCCGCCGAGCGTGCCGCCGCGTTCAGCCTCGACATCGACGACATTCTGACCGGCGGCGAACCCGCACTGGTCGCGACCGCCAAACCGGCAAAGCCAATCGCCACTCCCTCGCGGATTCTGCCGCCGACCGCGCAGGTCGCGGCGCCGCCGCGGCTCACGGGCGGCTTCGGCTGGCCAGTCGAGGGCCGCGTCGTCAAGCGCTTCGGGCCGGGCGCGAGCGGTGAACGCAACGACGGCATCAAGATCGCGGTGCCAGTCGGCACGCCGATCCTGGCCACTGCCGACGGCGTAGTCGCCTATGTCGGCACCGGTGTAGCGGCGCTCGGCGGACTGGTGATCGTCAAGCACGGCAACGGCTATACTAGCGTCTACGGCCATGCCAGCCAGCTGCTTGTCCAGCGCGGGCAGGCGGTGCGCCGCGGGCAGACGATCGCGCTGTCGGGCGATTCGGGGTTCGCGGACCGGCCGGAACTACACTTCGAGATTCGGAAAGGGCGTACGCCGGTCGATCCGCTGGTGCAATTGCCGGGACGCTGAAGATCGTTATCTCGGCGAAAGCTGGGATTTCCGGCCGGGGGTGCGCGAAAGCCGCGTAAGACCACATCGCCGGACTGACGAGCAATGGCGCACGGCTGGTAAAATCCCCCATTCCCCCCTATGTGCGCCGCTCTCATGGCAACCATACTTCCCTCCCCGCCCAAAGTCGGCATGGTCTCGCTCGGCTGTCCAAAGAACCTTGTCGACAGCGAACGGATCCTAACCAAGCTGCGCAGTGATGGCTATGCGATGTCTCCCGACTATGCTGGGGCGGACATCGTGCTGGTCAATACCTGCGGCTTCCTCGACTCCGCCAAGGAGGAATCACTGGAAGCAATTGGCGAGGCGATCGCCGAGAACGGTCGGGTGATCGTCACTGGCTGCATGGGCAAAGAAGCGGAGATGATCCGCGCGCGCTTTCCCAAAGTGCTCGCCGTCACCGGCGCGCACCAGTATGAGGAAGTGGTCGGCGCAGTCCACACTGCGGCGCCAATGCCGCCGAGCGCTTTTCTCAATCTGGTGCCTGACGCCGGGCTGAAGCTCACCCCGCGCCATTACAGCTATCTCAAAATTTCCGAGGGCTGCAACCACCGCTGCTCCTTCTGCATCATTCCGTCGCTGCGGGGCGACCTCGTCTCGCGCCGCCCCGACGCTATCCTGCGCGAGGCCGAGAAACTGGTCGAAGGCGGCACCAAGGAACTGCTGGTCATCAGCCAGGATACCTCGGCCTATGGCGTCGACATGCGCCACTCAACCTGGCCGCTCAAGGGCGGCGGAGAGGTGCGCGCCCACATGACCGATCTAGCCCGCGAACTCGGCAAGATCGCGCCTTGGGTGCGGCTGCATTACGTCTATCCGTACCCGCACGTTGACCAGGTCATCCCGCTAATGGCCGCGGGTCTGGTACTGCCGTATCTCGACATTCCGTTTCAGCACGCGTCGCCATCGGTGCTCAAGCGTATGAAGCGCCCCGGCAACGACGCCAAGGTACTACAGCGCATCCATAAATGGCGAGAGATTGCCCCGGACATCGCGATCCGATCGACCTTCGTGGTCGGCTTCCCCGGCGAGACCGAGGCAGATTTCGACTACCTGCTCGACTGGCTTGACGAAGCCCAACTCGACCGCGTCGGCGCGTTCCGCTTCGAGCCAGTCGAAGGCGCTGCAGCGAACAGCCTGCCCGACCATGTCCCAGAGGAGGTCAAAGAAGAGCGTTACGCGCGGATCATGGAGAAGACCGCGGCGATCTCCGCGGCCAAGCTGCAGGCCAAGATCGGCCGCACGCTCGACGTGATCATCGATCTAGTCGACGGAGATGGCGCCACCGGCCGCTCCAAAGCTGACGCGCCGGAGATCGACGGTGAGGTTCACCTGCGCGATGCTGGGCACCTCAGTCAGGGCGACATCGTCAGAGTCGAGATCGAGGATGCCGACGATCACGACTTGTTCGGAGTCGCTGTCGTCTGAAAGCGGTGTGGTCCGGCGCGATGCACCCCCGACTACGTGCTCGGTCGCCGCCCTTGACGGTACGGTGCGGCTGCGGGAAGATCGACCACTCAACGCCCTGGAGAACGATGTGAAGTTACGCCATGTCGTTGCACTGCTGGGCTTGGCGGACCTGGACGCCGCGTTGACGTCGAAAAAGATCATCCACCGATGCGCCGCAGCACCATCTTCAACGGATCGGAGTCGCCGTTCATCGGCGACATGGCGGTGATGAAGTCGGTTCCGGCTCGGGGAGCTCTGCACGGTGGTAGTCGCTGCACACACCATCAATGCCCGCGGCATAATCCCCGCGCCCGGCTTCATCGACCCACACCCCCATATCGAAGCACAATTGACCGACAGCCTCGCGCAGGCGCAGCTGGTGCCCGACTGCCTGTGCAGGGTCTAACCACCGCCTTCAACGGCAATGACCGCGCCGCTCGACGCTGCCAGGGCACCGGGCAGCGCGGTACCGCGGTTGGTTAGGATCCACTACGCCGGCTATGTCCGCTCCGGCGCGGTGCGCTTTAACGTGGTCGGCGAGGCGAGGTGCGCTTCGAGCGCGGACGAACCAGCGCGGGCGCTGATAGCGGACGGGCGCTCCCTGTCCTACGCGCCCACGCTGGGAGGCTGCCGAGGGTGATCTGGATCGCCATTCCGCTGTGGAAGCGGGTCCTGGTGGCAGTCGGACTCGGGCTGATATTTGCGCTAGTCTGGCCCACGGCGACGTCGGCGGTGGCGTTTCTGGGTGACCTGTTCGTGCGCGCGATCCGGATGATGGTTGCGCCGATCGTGCTGGTAACGATCGCGAGCGGGATCACCGCGCTGGCAGACCCCAGCCGGCTGGGTAGGGTCGGCGTGCGGACCATCGGATTGTTTGCACTCACCACCCTCCTTGCGGTGTCAGTCGGCATCGGAGTGGCGACCTTAATACGACCGGGGATCGGTGCTCCACTCGGCACGGCGGCACCGCATCTGCTGAGAACAGCGATAACGCCCTATGACCAGCTGATCGGGATCGTGCCGCTCAATATCGTCGATGCCCTCGCCCGAGGCGATATGCTCGCGTTGATCTTCGTCGCGATCCTGCTTGGAGTCGGGACGGTGCTGGCCGGTGAGGCGGGCAAACCGTTCGCGGGGCTGCTACAGTCGCTCTCCGCTGTACTGCTCAAGATCGTCGGGGTGATGATGGAAGCGGCGCCTTTCGGGGTGTTCGCGCTGATCGCCAATGCGATAGCGGCCAACGGTGCGGCGATGTTCGTGCATGTTGGCTGGCTAGCGGTAGCGGTGGTACTGGGGTCTGCAATCCAGATCCTCGTCGTACACAGCCTGCTGTTACGGCTGGTCACCCGACTGCCTGTGTGGCCATTCTTCCGCGACGTGGTCGACGCTCTGGTCGTGGGTTTTTCAACCGCCTCAAGCTCGGCGACGCTGCCGGTGGCGATGCGGGTGGCGGAGTGCAACCTAGGTGTGGGCCGCCCGATCTTCTCGACCGTGCTGCCGCTCGGCGCGAGCATCGGCAAGGACGGAACCGCGATGTATGTCGGACTGCTCAGCCTGTTCGCGCTGCAGGCATTCGGCATGCCGCTGACGCCGGAGACCTATGGCCTAGTGCTGTTGACCAGCGCGCTCGCTGCTTTCGGCACGGCGCCGGTGCCGTCGGCCTCGCTGTTCATGCTGGCGACGGTGCTCTCCGCCGTAGGCATCGCCCCCGAGCAGACCGCGCTGGTGGTGGGCTTCGTGCTGCCGTTCGACCGGCTGCTCGACATGACCCGCACTGTACCAAGCGCGAGCGCCAATCTGGTGGTGGCAGTGGCGGTGGCGCGCTGGGAAGGAGAGTTCGACGAGGCAATGTACCGAGCACAGCCGGAAGAATGATAAACGAAAGTTGCAGAAAGCGCCTTCCGATGAGCGCTCCTCGGCGGCCAGAGACGACAGGAGTAAAACTCTTATTAAACATGTTAAAGCGCTGCGCTGACGGCTGTTGAAAGACGTTGGATCGGGCCGCCGGCAAAATCGCATATCTTCAGCGCCAGCCGAGCGATCAGTTGAGAAAATCCTGCCGATAGTGGCTTTACGCGCGTTCTCGACGATCACGGCAAGCGCGATACGCTTACGCACCGGTGCGAGCATCTCACCCGACGCCGAAAAGTCGTTCACGCTGATCATCCAGCATAGCAGATAGTCGCCCCAGCCTTGTCGTGATGACCGGGCGCGTCGAACGCTGGCGAGCGTAAATAGACGCAGAGATCGTCCGGTCCCGGATCAGGGTCTGCCGCGTGCATCGATCCCTGCCGCGCGGCGCAGACATCGGGACCGACCGTTACTGTGCACCGGGGAGCAGCACGTTCTTAACCTTCGCGGGTTCGCAGCGGCTGTCAACCACCGGTAGCGCCCGGATCAGTGTTGCTCCAGGTCCCGCCGCGGCGATGACGAGCGGCAGCGCCACCGCGCAAATTGCGGGATATCACCTTGCTATGCCCGCACCCCTCCCATCCGCCCGCCACTGAATATCACCTCCCTGGTTGTTTGTGGCGCTGTCGAAGGTAGGCTCGCGCCATGAAACGGTTGATCCCGCTCGCACTCGCGCTGTCCGCCTCCCCGGCGTTGGCAAAGGAAGGGATGCAGGATGGACTGCAGCGGCGCGTGGCAGCGGTGCTAGCCTCGGCCGGATCAGGGATTCGATTTGGGATGGTGGTCGCCGACGCCGACGGCCACGAAATCGTCGCGATCGATCCCAACGGGCGGTATATCCCAGCCTCCAATACCAAATTGTTCACCACCGCCGCAGCCTTTGCCACACTGCCCGGGATCGACGCTCCGGATACGGTCGGTGGCGCCTCGGTGCGGCTCGATGCGCAGGACGGCGGCGTGACAGATGTGGTGTTGGTTGGGCATGGTGACGCGCGGTTGTCGAGCGCGGCAGACTGCCTAGTGGATTGCCTGGCCACGCTCGCCGATGCGGTGGCCTCCAACACTCGGCAGGTGCGCGACGTGGTCGGCGACGACAGCCTGTTTCCCGATCAGCGCTGGAGCCCGGGGATGAGCTGGAACAACATCCCGACACGGTCGGGCACCGCTGCCTCGGCATTAACGCTGGACGACAATGAGGTAGTGCTGAAGGTGACGCCCGGTGCGGTCGGCGCTCCCCCGGAGGTGGCAGGCGATGGCTATTACACGATCGACGATCGCGCGGTGAGCGCTGCGTCGGGCGCGCGGGGCCTGGCGTTCGACCGGGCGCCGAACACGCGAGTGCTGCGACTGACCGGCACGATCGCGACGTCGGAGACGCTGCGGCTGGGGGTGGACGATCCGGCGGAGCGCGCCGCCTGGATATTCGCGGCCATGCTGCGCGCGCGCGGCGTGACGGTGACCGGTGCGGTCGCAACGCGGCACCGGCCTGCAATGCCCGCCGACGATCCCGCCCTGCGCCGGGGCAGCCCGCCCGCGCGGCCAGCAGAGCCCGCGGCGCTCGCCCGGCTGGTAGCACCACCGCTGGCCGAAGATCTGCGTCACACCAACAAGGTCAGCCAGAACCTCCATGCCGAATTGCTGCTGCGCCGGATCGGCCGGGTGAACGGTAACGGATCGATCGCCGACGGGCTGGCGGCGGTACGGGCGGTGCTGACAAGCGCCGGAGTGCCGCGCGCGGACTATGACTTCTCAGACGGGTCGGGAATGTCGACCTACAATCGGGTCGTGCCGCGCGGGCCGGTGATCTTCCTACGCTGGATTGCTGCACAGCCCTGGGGCGCCGCGTGGCGCGAAACGCTTCCGGTGGGCGCGGTCGATGGAACGCTGGCGCGGCGTTTTGAGGGCACCGGACTCGAGCGGCGGGTATTTGCGAAGACAGGGGCGCTGAATGCGACCGCGGCGCTGGCGGGATATATGATAGGCCGGGGCGGCCGGCTCCTGACGTTCGCGATCTATGCCAACGACGTGCCGGAGACTGCAAACGCAACCCGGGTGATCGACCGCGCACTGGAACTCGTGGCAGCGGAAAATTAGGCTTGGCGGATCGAAAGACGAGCAGTCGCGCAGGCGCTTGCCCAGCGAGCTCGCCGAGGTCCGGCTGTGGGGCGAATAGGGCACGATTTCGGGCGAAGTCTTTCCGACACAACAGAAAGTTCGCCAACGCGCCATCCAATCGTGTAAACTGGAACACCATGCTCTAATCGGGCGGCAGCGATGTTGTGCATCCTGCGTTTGCGACGGAGCCGTAAGCATGCCTTTTCTCACGAGTCCCGGTCGCTTCCTGCGGCACTATATCGCCGCCCGGCCATGGATGTTTCTGCTGCTCACCACGCTGGTGGCCACTTCGGCAATCGGTGCAGTTGGCGTGCAATATGCGATGAAGCTGCTGATCGACGCGATGACGACCGGGCCGCACGCCCGCACGCACGTCTACGCTGCGCTGGCGGCCTTCATGGGGCTAGTGGTGTGCGAAAGCTTTCTGCAGCGCGCCGCGGCGCTGACGCTCGGTCACGCCACCGTCGCCTCGGGTGTGCGTATCCGGCTCGACATCGTCGACTATCTCTCCGGCCATCAGATGCCGTTTTTCCAGAATCAGCGCGCGGGCTCGCTAGGGCACCGCGTCTCCGCACTCGCCGGGATCTTCGGCGCGTTGATCCACCGGCTGCTGCAGGAGGTGGCGCCGCCGCTGATATCGTTCGTCGGAGCGCTGATCATTTTCTTCTCAATCGACACTTGGCTGGCGGTAGTGCTCGGCGCGATCTTCTTCGCCGTAACCGGCACGCTGGTTATGCTCGGCCTCAAAGGCCAAGTCCATCACCAGGCATTCGCCGAGCGCGCCGGAGTGGTTGGCGGCGAACTTGTCGACTTCATCGGCAACATCTGGGTGGTAAAAGCGTTCTCAGCACGGCGGCGCGAACTCACCCGGCTGAGCGGCTTCCTAGATGCGGAGGCAGCGGCACAGCGACGCGGTTGGTTCTTCGTCGAACAAATGCGGGGCTTGCACGACGTCTCACTTGTGGTCCTGGTGGGCGGCGCGCTGCTCTGGGCGATCGCACGCTGGTCGACCGGGGCGATCACCACCGGGGACGTCGTCGTCATCAGCACAATGACCTTTCGGATGCTGTACGGATCGCGCGACCTGGCGATGGCGTTGATCGATAGCAGCCAGCAGTTCAGCTACCTACGCGAGACGCTCGACATCATCGGCGTGCCGCAGACGCTGAACGATGCACCCGGCGCTCCGCCGCTGCAGGTCGGAGAGGGCGCGGTCCGGCTCGAGAACATCACTTTCGGCTACGATCCGCGCCACCCCGTGCTAAACGACGTCTCGATTGAGGTGCCGGCCGGCGAGAAGCTCGGCATCGTCGGCGCGTCGGGCGCCGGCAAGTCCTCGGTCCTCCAGTTGATCCAGCGTTTCCACGACCCACAAGCTGGCAACGTAACGATCGACTGCCAGCGGATAGACCAGGTATCCCAGGAAAGCCTGCGCGATGCGCTGGCGGTAGTCCCTCAGGAGGTTATGCTCTTCCACCGCACGGTGATGGAGAACATCCGCTTCGCCCGTCCCGAGGCCGATGATGAGAGCGTCCACCGCGCAGCCGAGGCGGCGGGATGCGATGACTTCATACGTCGCCTGCCCCACGGCTATGACACTGTGGTCGGCGAGCGCGGAACCAATCTGTCGGGCGGACAGCGCCAGCGGATTGGCATCGCCCGCGCCTTCCTGAAAAACGCGCATGTCGTGCTACTCGACGAAGCCACCTCGGCGCTCGACACAGGATCCGAGTTGGAAGTTCAGCAAGGCCTGGACGCATTGATGGCCAACCGCACCGTGATCGCAGTGGCGCACCGCCTTTCAACGATCGCAGGGTTCGACCGCATCCTCGTAATGGACCATGGCCGCGTGATCGAGGACGGCGCGCCGCAAGAACTGCTCGGCCGCGAGGACGGGGCGTTTCGAAAACTGTGGATGATGCAGGTCGACGGGCTCGACCAGCCACCGCCTGCCGAACTGACCGCACGGCGCCGGCTGCAACTGGTGTCGAGCTCGGGCGGACGACAGCTCCAGAGCATGGCCCAGGCCGCTTGGCGACGGGCGTCCGGGCCGAAATAATCCTACCGAGGCGGACCGCCCCGATTGGTATAGGTACCCAATATAGGTTTCCTGAGCCGCGGCGACCTACCCTTGATGACACTCGAGCGGTTCACCGCAAAATTGCAGAAGAATTTTTAGCGACGGACCTGTCACGGAGCGTGCGACTTACGCCCGGAGATGGCTACAAACCGACTACCCGGCTTCGCTTGTAAGATGACGGTGACTAACCGACCTGTACTGAGGCCGATTCCCCAGCGGTGTCCGTCAGAGATCGGCCCAGTTAGGTAACGCGAGGGAATGGGTCGCAGATGCGGACACAGTTCTGCCACCCGCTATTCCACCTTGGAGGGACCTTGGCGTAAACCCTCCTGGTAACTATGCCGCCTGCTGCCAGCGCCCCAACTTTTCGATCGCATCATCTGGGAAGCAGCAGGGACGGCACGCGCGAGTTTCGAGAAGGCCAGCGGCGATCATCAGCTACCGGCGTTTTCAAGCAATCTCAGCGCGTTCTGCACCGCGACGGCGCATTGGCGGGCGGCAAGCCCCGGCCTTTGAGATCCGGCGCAGAAAGAGCGCCTACTTTTGATAGTGAGACAAAATTGTCTGTTCTTGTGAATTGAGCATTTCGTCACAATACAGCCGGTGCTGCGTCGCCGTCGAACATCCAGCAAGGATCAACCGTAAAGATCGGTATCATTGGTGCGGATATGATTGCCCGCGCCCTCGCTACGCGCGCCGTCAACTGCTGGCATCGGTCATGCTCTTCGATTCGCGAGGATCTTCGCACTTCGCGCCAGCATAGAGTACGAGATTGACATCCAAAACCGCTCATTTTGGTGGGATCATTGTGATCGCCATTCCTTTGGAAACCTATGGGTCGGTGCCGGTCGCGCCCACCGCGGGCAATGTCCGGATCGACACCTGTAACTATTATCCGGATCGACACGACGGGATCTCCGACCTTCGCAAGCAAACTCTTTTCAAGGCATCTGCTCGCGTCACAGATCGTGAAGATTTTAAATATGATCCCTGCCACCGAACTGGAGCAGGGAGGAAGCATGACCGTTTCGCGAGAGCGACGCGCATTGGCAATCGCCGGCGATGATATGGACGCAAAGCACGTTGTAACCGAATCGCAGGATGCTTTCGGTTTCGACAGGTTCAATGCTGGCCCGTTGTCTGAAGGCTGGAGATTTGAGAAGGTACGCAGGCCTGTAGCGTTCCTCTGGACCTCCGCTCGCTGCGAAGGTGCTCGCTGGAACGTCGCGGTAAACGCGCTAGCAGACGGCCAGGCCAGTATTCGCTCTGCCGACGCCAACCCAGCTTCGGCAAATTTAACGTTTCCGCAACGCCGAGGCCAAGCGTCAGAGGCTGAAAACTTGACTTCTGCGTGGCCTTGACGACATATGTCGCATGATAGACGACATGAGGCGCACCATGGTTCCTGCGCGCAATTGCCGATCTTGGGATTGGACGAGTGGTCGACCTGCTTGGTGGCAGGTCAGCCTTCGACCACCCGTTCTCGACCGCCCTCGAAGCCCATGACAACATCCTGATCGGCTTTCCGAGCAAGTCGCTTCTCGTCTTCGTACATCAATTTCCGACGCTCGGTCGCGAAGACACGATCGACAAGGTCGTAGGTGTGAGCCTTCGCACGTTCCAGCGCCACAAGAAGGCCGGCGCCAAGGACCGGCTGAACCGGGAACAGAGCGGGAAGCTCTACAAGGCCGCCGAGATCGTCGCGAAGGCTGTCGACGTATTCGGTTCTCACGAAGCGGCGGAGCGCTTCCTGGAGGAGCCGGCCATGGCTCTCGATCGCAAATGGCCGATCGAATTGCTGTCGACGCCAGCTGGTGCCGAACTCGTCGAGCGTCATCTCGATCGCCTGGACTACGGCGTCTACGCGTGACGCCTTTTCCAGGCGCATTCGGCGGGACCGAGCTCGTCGGCTGGCGGCTGGACCGCGCCGTGCACGCTCCTACTTGGGACCGTGGTGAAGGTGCCTTCCTACTCGGCGGGCGATGGAACAGCGCTGGGGTTCGCGCTATCTACGCTGCGCTAGATCCGGCGACAGCGATCATGGAGGTCGCCGTCCACAAGGGCTTCGCCGTGCTCGACACCGAACCCCACGTCCTCACCTGGTTCCGGATTGAGACGTCGGGCATTCGCGTCGTCGAAGCCGCCGACGTGCCGAATCCCAACTGGCTTCATCCAGGTATTCCGTCTGCAGGCCAGCAGAAGTTCGGAAACGATCTGCTTGCGGTGCACGACTTCGTGATGATCCCGAGCGTCGTGTCTCGACACAGCTGGAACGTGATCTTCGACCCCATACGCGCGAAGACGATGTTTCACGTCATCGAGCAGGAGCGGTTCGCCCTCGATCCTCGATTAAATCCTGTAACACCGATCTGACGCCCAAAAGGCGACCGCCCGCCCCGTCGGAGCTTTGATTGTCACCGACGGAAGCGGCGGACATTTAGATTGCACTCGGATATTTTCTTTGATCGCCCACACCGTGCGCGGCTCCGACCACCGATTACTCGACCGTCACGCTCTTCGCCAGGTTACGCGGCTGGTCGACATCCGTACCCTTCACCACCGCCACGTGATAGGCGAGCAACTGCACCGGCACGGCGTACACCATGGGTGCGATCAGAGGGTGGACCTTGGGCATTTCAATCGTCGCGATTGTATTTTCGCCGGCCTGGGCGATGCCCTCGGCATCGGAGATCAACACAACCTGCGCGCCGCGTGCCTGGGCCTCCTGCATATTGCTTACAGTCTTGTCGAACAGTGGGCCTGACGGCGCGATCACGATCAGCGGCACGCTGTCGTCGATCAAGGCGATCGGGCCGTGCTTCATCTCGCCCGAGGCATAGCCCTCGGCGTGAATGTAACTGATCTCCTTGAGCTTCAGCGCCCCCTCCAGCGCCATCGGATAGTCCGGGCCACGACCGAGATAAAGAACGTCGCGGGCGACCGCGATCTTGGGAGCCATCGCTTCGATCTCGGCATCGTGGCTGAGCGCGACACTCATCGCCTCGGGTACCTGTTGCAGATGGTGGACGATCTCGCGCTCTTCCTCAGCCGTTAATTTGCCCTTGGCGCGGGCGAGATTGGTGGCGAGGGCCGCCATCACCGCCAGCTGGCAGGTGAAGGCTTTGGTCGAAGCGACGCCGATCTCCGGCCCTGCATGAGTCGGAAGAAGCAGATCGACTTCACGCGCCATCGAGCTGGTCGGCACGTTGATGATGCCAGCGGTGGTGAGCCCCGCGGCCTTCATGTGGCGCAGCGCAGCGAGCGTATCCGCAGTCTCGCCCGACTGGGAGATGACGATGCCAAGCATGTTCGGGCCCAGCACCGGATCCCGATATCGGAATTCGCTGGCGACATCGACTTCGACCGGCAGCCGCGCGAACTGCTCGATCCAGTACTTACCGATCATGCCGACATAGCTCGCGGTGCCACAGGCGACGATCGCCACTCGCTCGACCGACGCGAGATCGAAATCCATGTCGGGTAGCGCGACCTGCTCCTCGAGCGGGCGCAGATAGGAGCGCAACGTCTGCGCGACCACCACCGGCTGCTCGTAAATCTCCTTCTGCATGAAGTGGCGGTGGTTTCCCTTGTCCATCAACTGGCCTGAGGCGCCGGAATTGACGATCGGGCGCTCCACCCGGACATTGTCCTTGTCATAGATTTCGACCGCCTCACGGGTGATCACCACCCAATCGCCCTCGTCGAGATAGGCGATGCGCTGAGTGAGTGGCGCTAGTGCGAGCGCGTCGGAGCCCAGATAATTCTCACCCACGCCATAGCCGACGGTCAGCGGCGCGCCGAGCCGGGCGCCGATCAGGAGGTCGGGGTGGGTGCGGAACATAACACCGAGCGCAAATGCGCCGTGGAGCTGCGGGAGGACGTTGGCGACAGCCTCGCGCGGCCCCGCCCCTTTTTCAACTTCGCGCGCGATCATGTGGGCGACAACTTCGCTGTCGGTCTGGCTCTGGAAATCGCGGCCCTCGGCGATTAGCATGTCGCGGAGAATTTTGAAATTCTCGATGATGCCATTGTGAACCAGCACCACGTCGCCGACAATGTGCGGATGCGCGTTATTAACAGTCGGAGCGCCGTGCGTCGCCCAGCGGGTATGGGCGATCCCGCCCATACCGGGCAGCGGATCCTTGTAAAGTTCGGCGGCCAAGTTGACGAGCTTACCCGGCGCGCGGCGGCGATCGAACTGACCGTCGTGGACGGTGCACATGCCCGCTGAGTCATAACCGCGATATTCAAGGCGCTTGAGACCGTCGAGTAGGCGATCCGCGACGGGGGTAAGGCCCAGGATTCCGACAATTCCGCACATGCTAGCTGGACCTTATTCAAAGACTATAGAGAATGCGGATTTCCGGCATCTCGGCCGGGCAGCCCTTGGTATTACTGATTATGAGACTGCGGCCGTGAACCTGCGCTGAAGCCAGATAACGGGCGTTGGGCGGCCTAATCTCCGGCCGTTCCCACCGCGGAGTACACGCCTGCCGACAAACGTGGTTATCAAATTCGAATTCCCCAGGAAATCGTCGAACGCGCACACAGCGACATCATTGCGATTGCACTGCATCGCCGAATTCGATGCGCCCCTTCAAAATACAGAATGCAGCATCGATTACGGCGTTGCGACGAACCTGATCGTCGAAAGCCGGCGCGCGCGCTTCGATAAGCCTGCCTATGGCCTTGCGAATAACGGCAGAGCGAGACTTTCGGCGCACGTTCGCGATCCGATCGAACTGCACGATCCTGTCATCCCCCAAGAATATGAGAGCGTAGCCACCCATGTCGATACGGTATCACCGCCCAATATCACTTTCCAGCTTTCTTGGCAGTCATCGCCTCGCGGAAGCGCTTCGCCCAGCCGGATTTGCTCTTCTGTTCCGAACGGACGAGGACAAGGGCTTCGGCCTCGACGTCCCGCGTTATCACCGATCCGGCACCGACGATCGCGCCCGCGCCAATCGTCACCGGCGCAACTAGCGCCGAGTTCGAGCCGACGAACGCGCCCTCCCCGATCACCGTCTTCGATTTGAAGAAGCCGTCGTAATTGCAGGTGATCGTCCCCGCTCCGATGTTGACAGCCGCGCCGATTTCGGCGTCGCCGAGATAGGTCAGGTGATTGGCCTTGGCACCCTTTCCCAACACGGCATTCTTGGTCTCCACGAAATTGCCGATCCGAGATTTTTCGCCCAGCACCGTCCCCGGGCGTAACCGCGCGAATGGGCCCACTGAGGTACCACCGGCAATCGTCGCACCCTCGATATGGCAGAACGCGTGGATAATCGCGCCGTCGGCGATCGTAACGCCGGGGCCGAAAACCACATTCTGCTCGATCGTCACGTCACGCCCAATCCGAGTGTCGAACGCGAACCAGACCGTCTCGGGCGCGATGAGCGTCGCGCCGTCAGCCATCACCTGCAGGCGCCGCACCGACTGCCACTCGGCCTCCGCCTGGGCGAATTCGGCGCGTGAATTGGGTCCGCTCGCTTCGTGCGCGTCCCCCTCGACAACCTTGCAGGAGCGGCCGTCGGCGGTCGCCACGGTCACCAGATCGGGCAGATAATATTCGGCCTGGACGTTGTCGTTGCCGATCCGTTCCAGCAGCGACCACAGATCAGCCGAGCGCACTGCGAACAGGTTCGAATTGCATAGGTCGGTGGCGCGCTCCTCGGGGCTCGCGTCTTTATACTCGACCATTTTCTCGATGCGGCCGTCAGCACCGGCGATGATCCGACCGTACGCAGCAGCGTTGACCGGACGAAAACCCATTACGACCGCAGCAGGATTGTCGCTGCCGTCTAATGCCGCGATCATCGTCTGCATCGTCTCCGGCTTCACGAACGGTACGTCGCCGGAAAGCAGCAGGATGTCGCCATCGAAATCGGCCAGCGCCGCCTTCGCCTGAAGCACCGCATGGGCGGTGCCGAGTTGCGGCTCCTGCACCGCAAAATCGATACCGCGCCCCACCAATGCGCCTTCAAGTTGCTCCCGCATTGATCCGACGACGATCACAGTCCGCGCCGGCGCCAGCGCAGCGACGCTTTCAAGCAGGTGCAGCAGCATCGGCCGCCCGGCGATCGGATGCAGAACCTTGTGCGTTTCGGATTTCATCCGCGTGCCCTTGCCGGCGGCGAGAATGATGGCAGCGATGGGAGCGCAGATCGGGCGGCTGGTCATGAAAACATCCTCAACACCTGGCCGCCCTGCCACCATCCGCTTGCCAATTCCATAAGGATGCTGGCACCGGGCCTGCGATGACGCATTTTTCATTCGATATCGTCGGCTTCGACCTCGACGGCACGCTGTTGGACACCAGTCCTGACCTGACCGCCGCGGTAAATCACGCGTTGTCGCTTCTCGGCCGGGCGCCCTTGTCGGTGGCGGCGGTACTCCCGATGATCGGGCGCGGCGCGCGACACATGCTCGAACGGGCGCTGGCGGCCTCGGGCGGCAGTAATGCGGGCGACCTCGAATGGCTATATCCCGAACTGCTGCGCTTCTACGAAGCCCATATCGCGTGCGGCACCACAGTCTATCCCGGAATGCTCAACGCGCTGGATGACTTGGCTACGCGCGGCGCCACGCTCGCGATCGTCACCAACAAGCTCGAAGCGCTTGCAATTAAGCTGATCACCGAACTCGGCCTGTCCGCGCACTTCGTCACGATCATCGGCGGAGACACCATGCCCGAATCCAAGCCATCGCCAGTACCGATCCGCGAGATGATCGCGCGCTGCGGCGGTGGTCGCGCCGCCTTCGTCGGTGATTCGAGCGCCGACATCCTTGCCGCGCGCGCCGCCGGCATTTCCTCGATAGCGGTCGACTTTGGCCATGGCGCCGCCGATCTCGGCGCGGACGCCGTGATCGACTCCTACACCGACCTTATCCCCACGCTGGAGCGCCTTGCATGATCCGAATCCTGAGCCGCGTCGCGCTGTGGGGCGCAATCGCGTTTGCGTTGACCATGGCGCTGCTCCCCAAGCCACCACATTTACCGATCGACCAGTTCGGTGATAAGTTTGAGCATATGCTCGCGTTCGCCGTGATCACTGCGCTCGCGGGCGTGGCCTATCCGCGCTTTCCGCTGCCGCGGCTAGTCGAACGGCTATCGTTCCTGGGCGCGCTGATCGAGGTCCTGCAATCGATTCCGTCGTTGCACCGCGACTGCGATATCCGCGACTGGGTGGCAGATACGGTATCAATCACTATAGTGGCGCTGATCGCGGCGGCGGTGCGTAAGGCACGCACCTAACCCTTGCGCCACTTGATCCACAAATGCCGCGCAAGCATCGCCGGCGGCATCCGTAGCCAGTGCGAGCGGACGTAGAACGCGAAGCGGGTGAAAGGTCGGGTCGCCCTGCCCCATCCATCGCGCGCAGTGAGTCGACGCAGGTAAAGCGCGTCACCAACATGGCGCGCGTCGCTACCATACGCGACACTACCATATAGGCAGCCGGCCAGCCGCAGCGCGCGCGCCACCTCGCGCGATAACCCGTGGTGCCGGGCACGCTCGGCCAGGCCGGCGATGCCGAACTCTTCGACCAGGCAGTGGACATCCCACAGATTGCGCATCCCGCCGGCGAGATCCCCGTCAGCAAACAGGTGCGCGGCGGCATGAACCAGGATGTCGTTACGCGAAAGCGTATGGAGGCCGCCCTCCGCAAGCGGAGTGCGATCTGCCAGCAACGCCGCCGCATCGGGAGTAATCCGCGCGGTGAGCGGCAGGATAGTATGGTGGACATCAATCATCCGGTCGCGGTCGCGGTGGATCAGCGGCGGCAACTCGTGCATCCAGCGGCGGTAATAAGCGTCGTCATAGGCGTCTTCCTTCACCCATTCCCAGCCCGCCTCGAATAGCGCGGCCTCGACCTCTTCGATCCGCGCTCGCGGCACGAGTATGTCGAGATCGCCGATCGCGCGGCCCACTCCGGCCTGCATTCCCGCCGCGACGAACGCGGTACCCTTCAGCAGCAGCACCGGGCAGTCGAGCCCGGCCAGCGCCCTCCGCGCCATCTCCGCTTCCCACAGCGCGGCGCGACGCCCTTCCTCCGCAGCGTCGCGCGCGTCGGCGAACAGGCGGGCAGCGGTCTCCGGCACTATCAGCCCATCGAGCCGACAGCCGAGCGTGCCGATCATCTGTTCCGCGCGGGCAATACCAATCAAGGTGGTCCACATATCCGCATTGAACCCGGCAGTAGCGGCGGGGTCGCGCAGAACTCGGGCAAGCAGCCAGCCGTCGCTCACAGCGCGTCCCACAGGGCTTCCACCTGCGTGACGGCGCTCGCCGTATCGGGATAATCGATTGCATGCGCGGGCACCCCGGCGACGATCCGAATCAGTGCATCAAACCCGCGCTCGCCGAGCGCGACATAATTGGTCGAGGCCTGGGTGAGCCGTATGAAAACTTCGCTGGGCGGCACCGGCCGGGTCTCTGCCACGAAACCAAAACTCGGGAACAGGAGCAGCGCCGGGGCTGCAGGTAACTCCATCGCCTCGATCGCCTGCGCGTTAGGGACCAGATGACGGATTGCCCCCTTGGGCGTGCCTTCCATCCGTGGGCCGAAGCGGGCCGCGGGGAGCGTCAATTCCACTACCGAAATCGCCTCGTTCTTCAGGCTCAGCAGTCGCGGAAAGGCGTGAACCGAACCGTCGTCCAGATCGACCAACGCGAACTCGTCGCCCATCAGCCGCCAGCCGCGCGCGGACAGCAGCGCCGCCAGCGTCGACTTTCCCGAACCCGACTCGCCAGTCATCAGCAGCGCCCGTCCGTCGCGCTCCACCGCCGATGCGTGAAGCAGCAGGTACCGCCGTTGCGCCAGCGCCATCTGCAAATTCATCCCCATCTCCGCCGCGAGCAGCCCCTGCGCAAGTGGCAACGGCGCTGCGTCCGGGATGGTATAGTCGCCTGCGATCGTTATCGCCGGACGCACGAACCGACGCCACGGCCGCGCCGCGAATAGCCGGACGGTAAAGTCGGGAATCCCGTCACGCGGCTCCGGATAGTCGCGGTACAATTCTTCGAGCTGCGTGATCGGCCCCAGCCAGTCGGAGCCAATGCGGAACCCCACCGGGCCGATGCGGACATCGAACCGGTGCCTCACAGCTGCTCGGCCAGCCCGCTCGCAACCAATTCGTCGAGTCGCGCGGCCAGCGCCTCGCCGTCGGACAGATAGAATTCCTCGCCCAGCCGCTTTGCCAGCCGCACCAGCGTCAGCGGCTCGGACAACGCCGCCAGCAGTTCGGGAACCGGCGAGGCAACCAGATGGGTGATCCCGGATGCCCGGTGATAGATGGCGGTAAGATCGTCGAGCGGGACGATGCGTAGCGTGGCAGGCGCCGCCGCGCGATACATGCTCAGCCGCGCGGCATCTGCAGCGAGGCGAAGCAGGTGAAACCGCTGGTGCCCGACTGCAGCCGCCGGATGTATTTGGTGTACGCTTGGCTGCGCTCATATTCGATGCCGGGCAGATTACCGCCGGCCAGCGCCTGCTTGACCTCCTGACCCGTGAACGGCCGGCTGGCAGGTGCAAACGCCCCTTTGGTGCCCGCCGGCACCGGCGTTCCATCCGCAGCGATATATTTGCCCGCACGGGCACGATCGGGAACCTGGATCTCGCAGGTCGAAATCGACGCGCTGACCTGTGCCAGCGCCGGCCGGATCGAAACGATCGCCGACGCTCCCACCGCGCCCAGCATCAGCGCGCGGCGGCGGGTGGCGCCCTGGGGTATTTCGGAAGGTTCGTCGCTCATCGTCGGCCCTTTTGGTCCCCCACGCTTTCACAAAGGTAAACCGCGCTCGACTCACTCTAGCCGCAACCGGGGGCAATAGGCTAGGCGGCAAGACCATGTCGAATGGGCCAAAACGGGATAGCGTGATCGGCGGCGGACTGGTGTGTGTCACCGCGCTCGCAATTCTGCTCGGCGGCGGCGGCGCACAGAGCGCGGTGCTCGCGTTGGCGGGCGGAGTCGGGGCGCTCCTGTTTGCGTCGGGCCGCGGCCCGACCCGGCGATTCGTCGCTCCGCCTGCGGTTGCCGAAGACCCCGGCACGGGCGAGGCAATCCTCGACGGAATCACCGACCCGGTGCTGGTGTTGCGCGAGGGGATCGTATTGCGCGCTAACGAAGCCGCGCGGCAATTGCTCGGCACGCATATTGTTGGCGAGGACGCACGCACCGCGATCCGCCACCCGGCCGCTGCGGAACGGCTGGCGAGCCCTGGCGGCAACGACGCCGCCGAACTGATCGGCCTGGGAGGCCGCGCGCGCCACTGGGAGATGCGGGTCACCGATCGCCCGCCCTTACGCACCGTTCATCTTACTGACCGCACCGCCGCGCGCGCCGCCGAGCGGATGCGAGTCGATTTCGTCGCCAATGCCAGCCACGAGCTGCGCACCCCGCTGGCCGCGATCATCGGTTACGTTGAGACGCTGCGCGACGATGCCGCGGGCGGCGATCCCGGCACCCGGGGCCGCTTTTTGGAGGTAGTGTTCGACGAAGCAACCCGGATGGAGCGGCTCGTGTCCGACCTGATCTCGCTCAGCCGTATCGAAGCCGAGAAGTTCCGCCCGCCGGTCGATCAGATCGACCTTCCCGCGCTGGTCCGCTCGGCGGCGCATGAACTCGCGCGATCGCCGCGCGGTCGACAACGCGAGATCGTCACCGACTTCGCGCCGGATCTGCCGCATGTGCTGGGTGATAGCCCGCAGATCGCGCAGGTGATCCACAATCTAATCGGCAACGCGTTTAAATACGGCCGTGCCGGGACGCCGGTAACCGTGCGTCTGGCGCAGGAGGCGCCAGGCATGGTCACGCTAGCGGTGATCGACGAAGGCGAGGGCATAGCCGGCGAGCATATTCCGCGGCTCACCGAGCGCTTTTACCGCGTCGATTCGGGACGCAGTCGAGCGCTCGGTGGCACCGGCCTTGGACTGGCGATCGTCAAACATATTGTCGAGCGCCACCGCGGTCGACTGTCGATCGGGAGCGAGGTCGGTCGCGGCACGACAGTATGCGTCACGCTGCCTGCGGCGACTGTCACGAAGACGTAACGCAAGCGTCACAGTAGGCCGTGACGGAACCGGCGATTCGGCGATACTCCGGCGTCGCCGCCACCGGACGTACCAGGCCGACCGCAACCGCGGCGGCGATACAGGAAGGCGATCTATGTCCAAAGCCCGCATGCTCTTGGTCGAAGACGATGCCGCATTGGCTGAACTGGTCTCCTGGCATTTCGAGCGCGAAGGCTTTGCTGTCACTCGCACCCCTGACGGCGAGGAAGCCCTGTTGCTCGCCAAGGAAGCGACACCCGACATCGTGCTGCTCGACTGGATGGTTGAGGGGCTATCGGGAATCGAAGTCTGCCGCCGGCTGCGCCGCGCGCCCGACACCGCCAACGTACCGATCATTATGCTGACCGCGCGTGGCGAAGAGGAGGATCGCGTACGTGGACTGGAAACCGGCGCCGACGATTATGTCACCAAGCCCTTCTCCCCACGCGAGTTGGTAGCGCGAGTCGGCGCGGTGCTGCGACGGGTACGACCGGGCCTGGCCGGCGAGACGCTGAGCTATGCCGACCTCGAAATGGACATGGTCGGGCATAAGGTGCGCCGCGGCGGGGAGACGCTCGTACTCGGACCGACCGAGTTCCGGCTGCTCAAACACTTCCTCGAACATCCCGGTTGGGTGTTCTCGCGCGAACGACTGCTCGACGCGGTGTGGGGCCATGACGCCGACATCGAATCGCGCACCGTTGATGTGCATATCCGGCGGCTGCGCCAAGCAATCAACGTCGGCGGGCGCAAAGACATCATCCGCACCGTCCGCTCCGCCGGATATGCGCTCGACGCCACCGATTGAGCCGCCCATCGCGACGATACGGAGACAAAGCGAGCTTTAGGCGTTGGGGGGAGCACGCGATTTAAGATCGCGGGTCTTAGGAGATACCCTATGAAATTCCTTGTGCTCACTGGTATCGCGCTGATCGCAGCTCCCGTCCTCGCCCAAACAGCATCCGCCCCGGATGCCCAGGCCGTGCCGAGCACGCCACTGTCGACTGCGCCCACGCCGGCGGATGGCCCCCGTGCTCAAGAGGGTAATCTGCCCTCCAATAACGGTACCGCTGCCACGCCTGGCGCCCAGCCGGCGACCCCCGATATGTCGGGTCCGGTTACCCCGCAGACGCCAGTGATTACCACTCCGTCCCCCGCAGTGGCGGACGCGATGCCGGCGCCGGCGCCCAAGGACCATTATCCGGTCTGCAAGAAGGGTCAGTTCGACCAGTGCATTGAGCCGGGCAACCGCCACAAGAAATAACCGCCCTCTCCGTCATGCCGGGTTTTCCGGCATCCATCTTTCCGCGCCACTCGGACAGCAATCCGGTGCGGCATGGTGGGCCCCGGACTTCGTCCGGGGCGACGGGGACCCAGAGTTTCCTCTTTCCTCTCGATCAGTTAGACGCGCCTCCTGATTCGGGAGACGCGCATGAGCATCCGTTACGATAACCGAGTCGCCATCGTCACCGGTGCGGGCGGCGGGCTGGGACGCGAATATGCACTCGAGCTCGCCCGGCGTGGTGCCAAAGTAGTGGTCAACGACCTTGGCGGCGCGCGCGATGGCACAGGCCACTCGGACGCCGCACTGGCAGTAGTTGCCGAGATTGAGGCTATCGGTGGCGATGCGATGTCGAATGGGGGCAGCGTCGCCGAATATGACCATATGGTCGAGATGGTCGCCCGCGCAACGGAGAAGTGGGGGGGCGTCCACATCCTGATCAACAATGCTGGCGTATTGCGCGACAAGAGCTTCGCTAAGATGGAGCCCGCCGATTTCGATTTCGTGGTAAAGGTTCACCTCACCGGCTCGGCCAATGTGACCAAGGCGGTGTGGGACACGATGCGCGCACAGAATTACGGCCGCATCCTGATGACCGCCTCGTCGACCGGGCTCTACGGCAATTTCGGGCAGGCAAATTACGGCGCCGCCAAGCTCGGCCTCGCCGGACTGACCAAGACGCTCTACCTCGAGGGTGCCAAGCACGACATCCGCGTCAACACGCTGGCCCCGACTGCGGGCACCCGTATGACGCAGGACATCTTCCCCGAAGAGGCCTTCGCAGCCTTCGCACCCGAGAAGGTGGTGCCTGCCGCGCTGTATCTGGTGTCAGAGAACGCACCGACCAACGCTATCGTCGGTGCCGGGGCGGGCGTGTTCCAAGCCGCCTATGTCACGCTGACCCAGGGCGTCGCGCTATCCGGCGGCGACCTGTCGCCCGAGGGCGTCGCGGCGCACTGGGCCGAGATCACCGACCGCACCGGCGAGATTGTGCCGCAATCCGGTGCAGAACAGGCAATGCTGATTATGAAGAAGCTGATGGGGTAGCTTTCGTCGGTCAGGCAACCGGCAAAAGCAGCGATCTCGCCGATAACTGACGGATTGTCGGGCTCTCCCCATTTGTACTGAGTCTGTCGAAACACCGTTCTCCTCTTCAGTACCGGAAGGACGCGCGGCTCTTTGACAGGCTCGGGGGCGAAGGAGAGACGTAGCGATTATACTAAGGTTCGGCGCAGGCCGAGGTGACGGATCGGCTTGCTACTCAGCCACCAGTTTCATCAGCCGCCGCTCGACTGGCGCGAGTACGGCGGCCAGATCGTGCCCGCGCTTGAGCACCACGCCATGCTCGCCGACTAGCGCCCACATGCCCTGTTTCGCGCGCAGGGCGGGGCGCTTTTCGATGCGGAACTCGGGCCGCTCGGCCGCGCGGCGAAAGGCCGCAAACACCGCCGCCTCGCGTCCCATATCCATCGCATAGTCGCGCCAATGCCCGGCAGCGACCATTCGGCCGTAGAGATCGAGAATGCGGTTAAGCTCCAGCCGTTCAAAGCCCACCTGCAACGACGGGCGCTGCGGCCCCGGAAAGGGTGTTACCGTCCCCATCAGGCTCGGTCGCGCAGCTCCTCATGCGACAACAGCTCGTCAAGCCGCTTGCGCATCGTTTCCAGCTCGCAGCGCATAATCTCCATTTTCTGGCTCTGCGGATCGAACATCTCGTTGCACGGCGTGCCATAAGGCACAAAGCCACGAGTCGAGTTGTCGACCATCTGCGGCCGTGCCGGGATGCCAACCATCACCGCGCCCTCAGGCACGTCGCGGGTCACTACCGCATTCGCGCCGATTCGCGCGCGCTCGCCTACGGTGATCGGCCCAAGCACTTGCGCGCCCGAACCAACGATCGATCCACGCAACAACGTCGGGTGGCGTTTGCCGGCCACGCCATTGTCCGGGCTGGTGCCGCCCAGGGTCACGCACTGGTAGATCGTCACGTCGTCGCCGATCTGCGCGGTTTCGCCAATTACCACGAAACCGTGGTCGATGAAAAAATTGCGACCGATGGTGGCGCCGGGATGGATGTCGATCGCGGTCAGCATCCGCGAAAAATGGTTCACGAAGCGAGCGAGGAAGAACAGCCGAGCCTGGAACAACCGATGCGCCACCCGGTGCAACGCGAGCGCCAGCACGCCCGGGTAGAGCAGGATTTCCCACCGCGACCGTGGCGCGGGATCGCGCGCGCGGATCGAATCGAGATAGTCGGTCAGGCGGCTCATAGGCCAATTCCCCTTGTTCGTGCCGCCCATGTAGTCGGTCGAACCGTCATAATCCAGAACCGGCGCGCCGCTAAGTTTGCGACTGTATAGCCTATCCGCCTTGGAGGATTTGGCGCACGGCGCAACACCGGCACCCGGAGCCCCCCTCACGGAGCATGGCCTTGCACGATCTTTCGCTGCTTACTCTGGAGAATCTGCTCCCCTTCATCGCGGTTGGCTTTGCCGCGCAGATGGTAGACGGAGCGCTGGGAATGGCGTTCGGGGTGATCTCGAACACGTTGCTGCTCAGCCTTGGCGTGTCGCCTGCCGCAGCCTCGGCTGGGGTCCATGCGGTAGAGACCTTCACCACGGCCGTCTCCGGGATCAGCCATGCCTATCACCGCAACGTGCAGTGGCGGATGTTCTTCCGGCTGATGATCCCCGGGGTGATCGGCGGCGTGTTCGGCGCCTATGTGCTATCGAACATCGATGCGGGCGCCGCCAAGCCGTTCGTGCTGGCCTATCTCGCCGCGATCGGCCTGCATCTATTATGGCGCAGCCGCCATACGCCGATCGAGCGCGAGCCCAAAATCGTCGAGCCGCTCGGACTGATCGGCGGCTTTCTCGATGCGGCCGGCGGCGGCGGCTGGGGGCCGGTGGTGACGTCTAATCTGCTGGTTCAGGGCGCCTCGCCGCGGATGACAGTCGGAACGGTAAATACTGCCGAATTCTTCCTGACAGCGACGATCTCGATGACTTTCATCACCCAGATGGGGTGGAAAGCGTTTACACTGGCCACCGTCGGACTGCTGATAGGTGGGGTGATCGCCGCCCCATTCGGCGCGCTGCTCGCCAAGCGGGTTCCAGCCAAGACGCTGATGCTTTTGGTTGGAGCGATCCTAACCGCTACCAGTGCGGTCAACCTGCTAAGCGCGCTAACCAAATAGCGCATCCTATCTCCCACTTCCCTGCTGGGCTCTGCGCGGCATTTCCATCTTGGATCTGCAGAACGCGAGCGAAAGTAGCGGTTCGCGCAGCGGCGTACAAAGAGAGCGACCTTCGATGCAGGTCGCGACGCTTATACAAGATTGCCCGTGGAGATGGTGGTCGCTTCGGCGTTGATGAGGGAGAAAGAGCTTTTTTTAATTTAGCAAACCGGTTAATACGGAGATATTGATCGACTGGAACGATAATGGCTACCTACCTACCGACGCTCAAGCAGCTACAATATCTCGTAGCGCTGCGCGATCATGGCCATTTCGGACGAGCCGCCGACGCCTGCTTCGTGACGCAATCCACGCTCTCCGCCGGTCTACGTGAGCTCGAGACGCTGATCGGCGTCACACTGGTCGAGCGCACGCGGCGGGTGGTGCGCTTCACCCCTCTGGGTGACCGGATCACCGACAAGGCGCGGCGGGTGTTGCGCGAAGCTGACGAGCTCGGAGACATCGCCCGTGCCGCGGGCCGCCCGCTTTCCGGCGAGATGCGGATGAGCGTGATCCCGACGATCGCGCCGTTCATGCTACCGCGCATCCTACCACGGCTGCGCAAGGACTATCCCGATCTGAAACTGTTCCTGCGCGAAGAGCCATCGGGTGCAGCATGCGAGGGCCTCCACCACGGCCGCACCGATTGCGTGCTGCTGGCGCTGCCCTATGCGTGCGGCGAAATCGAATCCGAATTCCTCTTCGAGGACCGACTGTTCGTTGCTTTCCCCGAGAGCGACGGCGAGCCGCCGACCGTGATCCAGCCTGGCGAGATCGACGAAACGCGGCTGCTGCTGCTGGAGGACGGACATTGCCTGAAGGACCATGCACTCGCCGCTTGCAACCGCCCCGAGCTGCGCGCGGAGGCGACGATGATGGGAACGTCCTTGCACACGATTGTGCAAATGGTCGACAACGGCCTAGGCGTGACGATGCTGCCCGAAATGGCGATCACCGCCGGCATCCTTGACCATACCCGGGTGATGGCGCGTCCGCTGGCCGCCGACAATCCGTCACGGCGCATCGCTTTGGTATGGCGCCGCGCCTCCCCGCGCGAAAAGGATTTCAGACTCTTGGCGGAAGTGCTTGCCCAGGCGCGGTGAAACAAAAACCCGCGTTCGGGCGTATTTCCGCCGAACCTAACTGGGAGATTATCCATGCGTCGTCTGTTTCTGATGCTTGCCGCAACCACCGCGATTGCCACCACAGCCTCCGCACAGACCAGCTCAACCCCGACGGCAGCGGTTCCTGCGGCCCCGGCTGCTGCGGCACCTAATCCGATGGTCGGCGGCGTGGCGATGGACGCGACCAAGACGATTGTCGACAACGCCTCGGTGGCGCCGACGCTGACCACGTTGGTGAAAGCGGTGACGGCCGCAGACCTCGTGGCCACCCTATCCGGCCCGGGTCCGTTCACCGTATTCGCACCGACCAACGACGCCTTCTCGCGACTCGCACCGGGAACGCTCGAAACGCTTATGAAGCCCACCAACAAGGCGATCCTGGTCAAAGTGCTGTCCTATCACGTTGTTCCAGGCATCATCACCATTGACCAACTCAAGACGCTCGCCACGAGTCCGACGCCAACCCTAAAGACAGTCGAAGGCGAGAATCTCACCGTTTCAGCCGCAGGCGGCGCGATCCAGTTGAGCGACGTCAGCGGCAACAAAAGCTATATCGAGATTGGCGACGTCAAGCAGTCAAACGGTGTGGTTCATGTCGTGAACGGCGTGCTCGTGCCCAAATTGTAATCTGTACCGGGACGGGTGTGGCTACCTCTCCCACCGCTGCGCGGCCGCATCATCGGTCGCGCGCGGTTCAACCCAGCGGGCATCGCTACCCCGCGTCTCGCGCTTCCAGAAGGGCGCGTCTGTCTTAAGCCGGTCAATGCAATAGGCACATGCCTCCAACGCGGCGGCGCGATGCGACGCGGACGTGGCGACGAACACGATCCGCTCACCCGCGCGGATCGCCCCGACCCGGTGGACTATCGTGACCCCTACGAGCGACCAGCGCGTCTGCGCCGTACGTGCCACGGCCTCCAGCGCCGCCTCGGTCATGCCCGGGTAATGTTCGAGCTCAAGAATCGTCACCCCATCGTCGGGCCGCACCACTCCGGCAAAGGTGGCGACGGCCCCTGCCCCGGCGGCTTCGGCCCGCACCATCTCGTACGCGATATCGATCGACTCCGGGCCGACATGAATGCGGATCATCCGCCAGTCACCGGCGGAAACAGCGCAACTTCCCGTGCTCTCCCGAGTGGCGTGTCGAGTACCACGAAGCGCTGATCGATCGCAGCGCGCAGCCGCGCCGGATCGGCAAAGGCGGCGGCGTGGCCTGCGCTACGGCTTGCGAGCCAAGCGATCAGGTCCGCGACGCTTACCACCTCGGTCGGCGGATTGACCCGTTCACCGCGCAGCCCGATCCGTTCGCGCACCCAGGCGAAATACAAGATGTCCATCGTCAATCCATGTGCTTCAGGCCGACGCGCAGATAGTCCCAGCCGGTGATCGCGGTCAGCACCGCCGCGCCCCACAGCGCCGCCAACCCTGCCGGCTGCACCCAGGCCCAGGCCGGCACTGCGCCGGCAAAGATGAGCGCGCCAAAAGCAACGATCTGCAAGGTGGTCTTCCACTTGGCGAGTTTTGACACCGGGACTGAGACTTGCAATTGCGCCAGGAATTCGCGCAAGCCGGAAACCGCGATCTCGCGCAGTAGGATTATCATCGCCGCGATCAGGTGAAATCCGAAGATGTCGCGGGTCGCAACCAGCATGAGGATCACTGCGGCGATCATGATCTTGTCGGCGATTGGATCGAGAAACACGCCGAGCTTCGACACCGCCCCTTGCGCCCGCGCAAGATAGCCGTCGAAATAATCAGTGATACCCATCAGGCAGTACAGCGCGAACGCCGCGCCATACCCCGCCGGCCAATGCGGCCACCACAGGAAGGCGACGAGCAGCGGCACGGTCACGATCCGCGACAGGGTGAGCAAATTAGGAAGCGTCCACATCGCTTTCCCGCTTACTACTGCCGTGCCCGCGCGCAACCCCCCGACCATTAAGGATTGTCGGCACACTCCCGGCTCGGCTATGCCCATCGCTTCGCGTTGCCACGTCAGGGCCAGATCCTAATGCTGAATGCCCTCGGGCTACTCCGGAAGCGGACGTTCCTGCCCTTGTTCGTCACCCAGTTTCTGGGCGCCTTCAATGACAATCTGTTCAAGACCTCGATGGTTCTGTTCGCGACCTACCAGATTTTCTCCGATCCGCATCTGGAGGCAAATTTCAACGCGCTCGCCACTGGCCTATCGATCTTGCCATTCTTCCTGCTCTCAGCCCTATCTGGGCAGCTCGCGGACACACAGGATAAAGCCCGGATCATCCGCATCGTGAAGACGGTCGAGATCGGGATCATGGCGGTAGGTGCCGGTGGGCTGATGATGGCCAAGGCCGGGCACACCCATCTCGGGCTCGGGCTGATGCTCGGCGCAGTACTGCTGCTCGGAGCGCACTCCACCTTCTTCGGGCCGATCAAATATGCGATTCTTCCGCAGCATCTGCACCGCGACGATGTGCTCGGCGGCACCGGGCTGGTCGAGGCCGGCACCTATCTCGCAATCCTGCTGGGGACGGTGCTGGCCGGGTGGATCCCGATCGAGGCGTCCGCCGCAGCGGTGATGGTGTTTGCGGTGGTCGGCTGGTTCGCCGGGCGCCAGGTCCCCTCAGCGCCACGCGAGGGACCCAAGCTCACGATCAACTACAATCCGTTCACCGCCTCGTGGCGCCTGATTGCGGCAACGATGCATATCCCGCGGCTGTACCTGGCAATCTGCGCGATCAGCTTCTTCTGGACGATCGGCGCGGTGCTGATCGTGGTGTTCCCGCCGCTCGTCAAAAACGTGCTGACCGCCGATGAGCGTGTCGCCAGCATGACGATCGCGATTTTCTCAATCGGCGTGGCAATTGGATCGGTGGTTATCAACACATTGTTGAAAGGCCGCATCTCAGCGAAGTTTGCGCCGATGTCGGTGATCGCGATGGGGTTGCTGGTAGTGGTGTTCTCGGTCGTGGCGCGGTCGTGGGTGCCGGCAGCGCCGGGCCATTATTATGGTATCGCCGAATTCGTCACCCAGCCGCGCGCAATTCTGGTGCTGCTGCTGCTGCTGGGGATCGCGATAACCGGGGGCATGTTCGTCGTGCCGCTCTATGCGTTCCTGACCACCACCGTGACCAAGGACCAGACCGCGCGCACCGTGGCTGCCAACAACGTCGTTAACTCGGGCGCGATGACAATCGGCTCTGCGATCGTCATTGGGCTGACCGCGGGCGGTGCGTCCCCAGTCGACCTGCTGCTGTTGGTGGCGGCAATGTGTCTGCTGGCCGCCTGGATCGCCCAGCGGCTGCACCGCGCCTGCGACTAAAGTCCCTTCAAAAAATGAAGGTGTAGAAGCAGACAAAGAACGCCGTGTAGGCCAGCACGAACAATTTGATGTCGCTCTCGCTCGGGTCCGCCGCGGGCACGCTCGCCTGCTGGACGGCCTGACGAAAAGGGTGCGGCGCGGCGGGCGCGGCGAGCAGGAACTGACGTTTCATGGCCAACCGTTAACGCGTCATTTACGATTCGGGCGAGGTTAATTATTGGTTAAATCCGGTCCCGCGGCGGGACGGCTTGCCAAGCCGCCGGACCGTACCGCAAACTGCTGCAAGCACGGAATCATCCGGCCCGCTGGAGAGCGATGAAATGGCACGAGAATTCGACCTGATCGTCTATGGCGCGACCGGTTTCACCGGACGGCTGGTCGCGGAATATCTTATCCAGGCCTATCCCCCCGGACCGGAGACGCCGCGCTGGGCAATGGCCGGGCGCTCACTCTCCAAGCTCCAGGACTTGCGCGACGCGATCGGCGCGCCCATCGACACGGTGTTGATGCTCGCCAATGCCGACGACCCCGTTAGCCTGGCTGCAATGTGCGACCGAACGACCGTGGTGATCTCGACGGTCGGCCCATACCAACTCTATGGCAGCGACCTGGTCGCCACATGCGCCGCGACCGGCACCGGCTATGTCGACCTATGCGGCGAACCTGCCTGGATGCGCCACATGATCGACGCCCACCACGCGACGGCGCAAGCCAGCGGTGCGCGGATCGTCTTCTCCTGCGGGTTCGATTCGATCCCCTTCGATCTCGGCGTATTCACGCTCCAAAAGTGTGCGCGCGCCAAATTCGGCAGCCCGGCACCGCGGGTGAAGGGTCGGGTGCGGGTGATGAAGGGCGGCTTCTCAGGCGGGACCGCCGCTAGCCTGAAAGCGACGCTCGCTGCCGTCGCGCGCGACCCCGGGATCCTCGGGCTGCTCACCAACCCGTTCTCGCTGAGTCCCGGCTTTGAGGGGCCACGCCAGCCCAAGGGCATGCTTCCCGAATATGATCCAAGCATAGAGGCCTGGGTCGCGCCGTTCGTAATGGCACCGATCAACACCAAGAACGTCCACCGCACCAATTTCCTGCTCGGCGAGGCTTATGGCGCGGACTTCGTCTATGACGAGATGATGGTCGCCGGGCTGGGCGACATCGGCAAGGCCGCGGCTGAGGCGATTGCAAAATTTAACCCGTTCGCGAGCGACAAAGGTCCCAAGCTCGGCGAAGGACCGAGTCGCGAAGAGCGCGAGAACGGACATTATGATCTGCTGTTCGTCGGCGAGATGCCGGACGGGAGCCGCGTCGAGGCGGTCGTCACCGGGGATCGCGACCCGGGCTACGGCTCGACCAGCAAGATGATCGCGGAAGCAGCGCTGTGCCTAGCGCACGACGTGGCCGGCGACGGAGGAATTTGGACCCCGGGCGCGCTGATGGGCGACGCGCTAAGGGCGCGGCTGGAGACCAAAGCGGGACTGACGTTTAGGGCGGGTAGCGTGTAACGACCCGCCCGTCCCAGAGGGCCGCCCCTGGCTACCGCTTCCGTCCTTGGTGTCGGATATTGGCCGGCCTGCCGCGGTGCTTGATCACGCGCTTGCCCCGCGTCGACTCGCGCGGCGCGGCGCCCTTACCTTCCGGCATTTCATAGCGCAGCGCACCGGTCACGGGATTGGCTTCGGCCAACCGCAGTTGCAGGCGCTGGCCGGTCGCATACGTCTCCCCACTCGCCTCGCCCACCAGAGTGCGAGAGGATTCGTCATATTTGAAATATTCGCCGCCCAGGTCTCGCACGGGCATCAGTCCGTCGCCTCCGATCCCCTCGACGGTGGCGAAAAAGCCGAAGTTGGTCACGCCGGTGATGCGCACCTCCATCACCTGCCCGACACGCTCGCTGAGGAAGGCCGCGACGTATCGGTCGATCGTGTCGCGCTCCGCCTCCATCGCGCGGCGCTCGAGTTGGCTGATCGATTCACCGATCCGCTCCATTCCCTCGGCCTCGGCAGGGGTGAGCCCGCCCGACCCGAGATGGAACGCGGCGACAAGCGACCGGTGCACGATCAGATCGGCATAGCGCCGTATCGGCGAGGTGAAATGACCATAGGATCCCAGCGCAAGTCCGAAATGGCCGTGATTGGCGGGCGCATAATAGGCCTGGGTCTGGGTGCGTAGCACCTGCTCCATCACCTGCTGGCGATAGTCGGCGTCGCCGACCCGATCGAGCAGGTGGTTGAACGTGCTCGGTCGCACCACCTGGCCGAGCGCGAATTCCACCTCGAAGGTCTTGAGATATTCTTTCAGCGCAACCAACTTCTCCCGGCTCGGCGGCTCGTGGACGCGGTACATCACCGGCGCCTTCTTGCGTTCTAACGCCTTAGCCGCGGCGACGTTGGCGGCGATCATATAATCCTCGATCAGTCGCATAGAATCGAGCCGCTCGCGCGGCGCGACCGAGAGTATCCGCCCCTTTTCGTCAAGGACAACGCGCCGCTCGGGCAGGTCGAGATCAAGCGGACCACGCCGTTCGCGCGCAGCGTAGAGGGCCTTCCAGCAATCCCAGAGGGGAACGAGTGCGTTTTCCACCAGTCCGTCATCCCAGCGAAAGCCAGGATTTCGAGGGTCCCCGGACGCGTTTGCGGTGGGAGACGCCAGCTTATCCCGGGAGGATAAATGGTGGTCGATCGCCGCCTGCGCATCCTCATACGCAATATTTGCCGCCAGTCGCACGACCGCACGGGTAAAGTGAAAGTCCTTCAACTCACCGTCCTTACCGATCCGCAAGTGGCAGGCGAGCGCGGCGCGGTCCGCACCGGCCTTTAGCGAGCAGACGTCGGCCGACAGGACTTCCGGCAGCATCGGGACGACACGGTCAGGGAAATACACGCTGTTGCCCCGGCGCCGCGCGTCACGGTCGATCTCGGACCCCGGCCGCACGTAAAAGCTCACGTCGGCGATCGCGACGATCGCTTTCCATCCGCCGGCATTGCTCGGATCGTCGTCCGGGGCCGCCCACACCGCATCGTCGTGGTCACGCGCGTCAGCCGGATCGATCGCGACGATCGGCAGGTGCGTCAGATCCTCCCGCCCCTCGCCGAGCGGGATCTTCGCCATCTGCTCGGCCTCCTCGAGGGTCTCGGGCAGGAACACGTCCGGGATCGAGAGCTTGTGGATTGCAATCAGCGAGAAGCTGCGCGGCGCGAAAGGGTCGCCCAGCACCTGCGTTACCCGCGCCGTAATCCGCGGTGGCCGCCCAGCCTTCTCGGCGAGCACCAGATCGCCGACCTGCCCGTCGCCCGCGTCAGATACGAAGAATTCGCGCCGTTCCTTCTTCTCCACGCCCTGCAGCCAGAGTTGGTCACCCTCGCGCCGCAGCACGCCTAGGATCAGCTCCTCGCCGCGCGCGAGTTGCTTCATCGGGTGCGCAATCCAGCCGTTGCCGGCTTCCTCGGTGCGCGCGAGAATCCGGTCACCGACGCCCAATCCGCCCTTCTTCTTCTCGCGGATACGTAAGCGAGGCATCGGCCCATCGGCCTGCCAACTTTCGGGCACGCCCCAGATCGTACCGCTGTCATCGACGTCGGCGACGCGCAGCACGGTGACTTTGGGCAGCCCGCCCATCTTGTGGAAGGCGCGGCCCGGTGCGGAGTCGATCAACCCCTCGTCAGCCATGTCCTTCAGCTGCGCCTTCAGTAGAATTTTCTGCTGCGCAGTGAGTCCGAAGGCGCGGGCAATCTCGCGCTTGCCGGCCGGGGTCGGCGAGGTCTCGATGAACTCGAGGATCTGATCCGGGGTCGGCAAGCCGACCTGATGGCCCTTTTTGGGTTTGTGCATTGGCCCGAGATAGGGTTTCGCGAGGGACTCGTCACCTTGTTAAGGGAGTTAAGCGAGGAAGCGGAATCCTGCTTACGCAACAGATGGATGACGGGCACCCTCGTTACCGTCTAGAGCAGTCCGCATGACGCACCCCTTCTTCTCGGTCCACCGCCACGGCATGATCCGGGTCGGCGCATGCACGCCGATCGCCAGCGTGGGCGACACCGCCGCCAATGCCGCCGCGACGATTGCGCTGGCCAGGGCGGGCCATGACGCGGGGGCCGACCTGCTCGTCTTTCCAGAACTCAACCTCAGTTCCTATGCGATCGACGACCTCCACCTGCAGGATGCGATGATCGCCGCCACCCGCACCGCCCTCGCCGAAGTGGTGGCCGCGAGTGCCGAATTGCGTCCCGTTCTGCTGGTCGGCGCCGCCCTCCAGCGCAACGGGCGGCTCTATAACACCGCGGTCGCCATCTCCCGCGGCCGGGTGCTCGGCGTAGTGCCCAAAAGCTTCTTGCCCAATTACCGCGAATTCTACGAGAAGCGCTGGTTCGCCCCGGGGGCCGGGCTCGCCGGACTGACGATCGATGTGGCCGGCGAGGCGATCCCGTTCGGCACCGATTTGATCTTCGCCGCCGCCGACATCGACGACTTCGTCTTTCATTCCGAAATCTGTGAGGATTTCTGGGCCCCTACTCCGCCCTCGACGAACGGCGCGCTGGCGGGAGCGCTGGTGTGTTGCAACCTCAGTGCGTCCAACATTGTGATTGGCAAGGCGCGCGAGCGCGAAATGCTGTGTGCGTCGCAATCATCGCGCGCGATGTGCGCCTACGTCTATTCCGCCGCCGGTCCGGGCGAGAGCACCACCGATCTCGCCTGGGACGGCCAGGGCATGATCCACGAACTCGGCGAAAAACTCGCCGAATCGAGCCGCTTCGCGTCTCATGCAGACACGGTCTACGCCGATATCGATCTCGCTCGCATCCGGCTCGACCGGATGCGGATGGGAACGTTCAACGATGCCGTTGCCGCCGCCGGCCACCCAGAGACCCGCTTTCGCCGCATCTCCTTCGCCCACGCGCCCAATTTCGTCGACATCGACCTACTGCGCGAGCAGCGCCGCTTCCCGTTCGTGCCAAATAGCCCCGAGCGGCTAAACGACGATTGCTATGAGGCGTTCAATATCCAGGTCGAAGGGCTGGTGAAGCGTTTCCAGTCGACCGGCAGCGAGACGCTGGTAATCGGCGTCTCGGGCGGGCTTGATTCAACCCATGCGCTGATCGTCGCGGCTAAGGCGATGGACCGGCTCGGCCTGCAGCGCACCCGTATCCTCGGCTATACCATGCCCGGCTTCGCCACCAGCGATGGTACCAAAGAGAATGCTTGGGCGCTAATGCGCGCGCTGGGCGTGACGGGCGCAGAGATCGACATTCGCCCGGTCGCCCGCGACATGCTCGATGGCATTGGCCACCCGTTTGCAGCGGGACAGCCAGTCTATGACGTAACATTCGAGAACGTCCAGGCCGGGGTGCGCACCGATTATCTGTTTCGCCTAGCCAACCGACACGCCGGCTTCGTGATCGGCACCGGCGACCTATCCGAGCTGGCGCTGGGCTGGTGCACCTATGGCGTCGGCGACCAGATGAGCCATTATGCCGTCAATGCCGGTGTGCCAAAGACGCTGATTCAGTTCCTGATCCGCTGGGCAGTATCAAGCGACCAATTCGATGCCGAGACCGATCAGATACTCGAGTCGATCCTCGGCACCGAGATCTCACCTGAACTGGTGCCGGCCGGCGCCGACGGCGCGCTCCAGAGCACCGAAAGCCGGATCGGCCCCTATGCGCTGCACGATTTCTTCCTGCACCATATTGTCCGCTACGGGATGGCGCCGTCGAAGGTGGCGTTCCTGGCTTGGCATGCATGGTCCGATGCGGAGGCCGGCCGTTGGCCACTCGGCGTGCCCGAGGCGCAGCGTGTCGCCTACGACCTACCGACAATCGCGAAATGGCTGGAGAGCTTCCTGTTCCGCTTCTTCACGATCAGCCAGTTCAAGCGCACCGCCATTCCCAATGGTCCGAAGGTTTCAACACGGGGATCGCTGTCGCCGCGTGGCGATTGGCGCGCGCCCTCCGACGGCACCGCGCAGATTTGGATCGACGAATTGCGCCGAGCTCTGCCCTAAGGGATAAGACGTTGCTGAATCGCACCACCCGCAGCGAAATAACGCCGGACCGGCGTATATTCGAGATCGTTCATCTCCTGGAAAGCGTTGATCGGAGCCTGCCGATGCCCGTTCGGCCTTGCCAGCATGGCCCTCAAGCGCCTAATGTTGCCTCCCAATGACGATAGCTCCGCCTGACGGGTCACGAGATCGGCGGATAGAAGATCCCACAAATCTCTGGCTCATCCACCCGACTTCCCGGGTCTTGCTCCCGCTTGCCCTGCGTCGGGGGATTTCTGCCAATGCCGTTTCGCTGACCGGGGCTGCGCTCGGTATCGGAGCGGCATTTGCCTATTGGCACTGGCAGGATTGGCGCGCGGCGCTGCTTGGTTTCGCGCTGATGCTGCTGTGGTTGGTTGCCGACGGTCTGGACGGGATGGTCGCGCGCGCGACCAATACGGCCAGCGCGATCGGTCGCCTGCTCGACGGCGTTTGCGATCATGGCGTGTTCATCCTCATCTATTGCACGCTGGCAACCAATATTGGCACCGCGGCCGGCTGGGCGCTCGCCATTTCCGGCGGCGCGGCGCATGCGATGCAATCCAGCCTCTACGAATCGGAACGCTATCGCTTCCACCGCCGGATCAAGGGCGATTCGGGCGCAGTTCCAGCACTACGCAGCGGCAATATCCTCGAGCGCGGCTACGACGCCTTCGCCGGTACGCTGGACAGGATGTCCGCGCCGTTCGACCGGCTGCTGCGCCGTAATCCGGAGCCAAAGGCACTAGGCGAGGAATATGGCCGCAAGGCCGTGCCGGTGCTTCGCTTCATGGCGTTGTTGACTGCAAACGTCCGCGTTATCGCGATTTTCGTCGCTTGCATCGCCGGCTCGCCGGCTTTCTTCTGGTGGTTCGAGCTTGTACCGCTCACCGCAATCACCATTATCGGCATCGTCTGGCATCGCCGGGTCGAGGCCGCCTTGGTCGTGGAGCACGCATTTGACGCGCCCGCGGAGAAGACCAAGATTCGCTTACAAAACCATTCAAGTCGTTAAGGATTCCGGGAAAAGATGGGTACGATCAACGTTGCGATTGTAGGGATCGGCAATTGCGCCAGCTCGCTGGTGCAGGGTCTCTCGCACTACAAGGAAGGCTCGAACGATCACATCGGGCTAATGCATTGGGACATGGGCGGCTATAAGCCGAGTGACATCAAGGTCGTTGCGGCCTGGGACGTGGACAAGCGTAAGGTGGGCGCGGACGTCGCCGATGCGATCTTCGCCAAGCCCAATTGTACTGCGATCTTTTGTGCAGACGTGCCCGCTACCGGCACTAAGGTGCAGATGGGCCTGATCTCCGACGGCGTCGCCGAACATATGAAGGACTATGTCGACGACCGCACCTTCATCGTCGCCGACTTGCCGGAGCCGACCAAGGCCGAAGTCGTCGCCAGCCTGAAGGCCAGCGGCGCGGACGTGTTGATGAACTACCTTCCGGTGGGCAGCCAGAAGGCGACCGAATTCTACGCCGAATGCGCGATCGAGGCGGGTGTCGCATTCGTGAACAACATCCCGGTGTTTATCGCTTCCGATCCCGTCTGGGCCAAGAAGTTCACCGATGCCGGCGTGCCGATCGTCGGCGACGACATCAAGGCGCAGATCGGCGCGACCATCGTCCACCGCGTGCTGACCGACCTGTTCGCTAAGCGCGGCGTGAAGTTGGACCGTACGTACCAGCTCAACACCGGCGGCAATACCGATTTCCTCAACATGTCGAACGTCAATCGCTTGAAGTCGAAGAAGATTTCGAAAACCGAAGCCGTTCAGTCAGTAGCGGCCGAACGGCTCGACGACGAGAATGTCCATATTGGTCCGTCCGATTACGTGCCGTGGCAGAATGACAACAAGGTGTGTTTCCTGCGTATGGAGGGCCAGATGTTCGGCGGCGTGCCGATGAATCTGGAACTGCGCCTGTCGGTCGAGGACAGCCCGAATTCAGCTGGTGTCGCGATCGACATGATCCGCTGCGCCAAGATGGCCAAGGACCGCGGCCATGGCGGCCCGGTCGATGGTGCTTCGGCTTATTTCTGCAAGCATCCGCCGGTGCAGACCACCGACGATCTCGCCTTCGAGGCGGTCGAAGCGTTCATCGCCGCAGCGTGATGATCGAAACGGCGGTATTGCTCGCGGCCGGGGCCGGTACTCGGTTGCGGGATGCCGCCGAATCGAAGCCCCTGTGCGTGGTTGGCGGTAAGACGCTGCTGACCCACGCATTGGAACGCCTGGCGAGCGTGGGGATCACCCACGCGATCGTGATCACCGGTTACAAGGCCGAACTGATTGAAGCCCATATCGCCGAGCGCGACTGGCCACTGTCCGTGGAAACTGCACGCTCGGCCGACTGGCGCCTGCCCAACGGGGTGTCCGCACTGGCCGCCGTGCCGCTGCTGGACGGCGAGCCGACGCTATTGGCGATGTGCGATCATATCGTCGATCCGCGGCTTTACGCCCGGATGGCGCAAGAGGGTGCAGGTGACGGGCTCAAGCTCGGTATCGACCGGCGATTGGGCCACCCTTGGGTCGATCCACTCGACGTGACTTGTGTGGCGACCGAGGGCGATCATATCACTGCGATCGGCAAGGAAATGGAACCGCACGACTGCTACGATACCGGCGTGTTCGCAGTAGGGGCGCCATTCTTCGCGGCACTCGCCACGCTGGAAGCGCCGTCGATCACCGAAGGCGTGCGGATTCTGGCCGCGGCCGGTGCGGCGCTGACCGTGGATTGCAGCGATCTCGACTGGATCGACGTCGACGACCCGCCCGCACTGCGCGCAGCGACCGGGTATCTGGCAGCGCGGGTCTGACCCTTCTCATCAGCTCAGCGAAATTTGGGCACTCGTTCCTGTCCCATGCCTGCCCGCCATCCAGCTTTACGGGTACGCAGGAGGCTAAACTTCCCCTGCCAGCGCAGCGTGGATCTGCGCGACCACCGCGGCGCCTTCGCCCACCGCAGCGGCCACCCGCTTGGTACTCCCGGCACGCACATCGCCCGCCGCGAACACGCGGCGTCGACTCGTCTCCAGCCCGTTCGGCGTCTTGACGAAACCGTGTGGATCGAGGTCCATGCACCCCTTGACCCACTCCGTATTTGGATCGGCGCCGATGAACAGGAACAGGTGCCGCATCGTACACGGCTTCTCCACGCCAGTATCGCGGTTGCGGAACGTAGCGCCCGAAAGCCCGCTCTCACGATTCCCGGACAGCGCGACGATCTCTGTGCGCGTGTATAATTCTACATTAGGCAGCGCCCGGATCCGCTCGATCAGATAGCTCGACATTGAGCTCTCCAGCGCGTCGCCGCGGATGATCAGGTGCAATTTCTTCACCCGCGGCGCGAGGAACGCCACCGCCTGCCCCGCCGAATTACCACCACCGACCAGTGCGACCTCCTCACCCTCGCATAATTTGGCCTCGATTGGGGACGCCCAGTACGAAATCCCTGCGCCTTCGAATTCGGCGAGATTGACGATGTCTGGCCGTCGGTAGAGCGCGCCCGAGGCGATCACAATCGTCCGCGACTGCACCTGCGCGCCGCCCTCCAACTCGAGCCGGAGCGGCTCGGTGAGATCGGCGTCCGCCGCGTGTAGGCGCTCGACCCGGAGCGGAATTGCCAGTTCAGCCCCGAACTTCTGCGCCTGGCTGAACGCGCGCCCGGCCAGCGCCTGCCCGGAAATCCCAGTCGGAAACCCCAGGTAATTCTCGATCCGGGAGGACGCCCCCGCCTGCCCGCCAATTGCGCGGGCATCGAGCACCAGCACCGACAGCCCCTCGGATGCCGCATACACCGCCGTTGCCAGTCCCGCCGGCCCCGCGCCAACTACCGCAACATCATAGACCTTGTCGGGATCCAGCTCCGGCGTCAGCCCCAGGCACACGCCGGCTTCCGCGTCGCTCGGCCGCTTGAGCACAGTGCCGTTTGGGCACACCATCAGCGGCAGTTCGTCGTCATGCACGCCCAGGCGCGCGATCAGATCGCTGGCCTCGACGTCGGCGTGCGGATCGAGAACCTGGTGCGGATAGCCGTTGCGCGTAAGCATGCCCGACAGCCGCACCAAGTCGGGCGCGTCGGCTCGACCGATCAGGATCGACCCCGATCCATCCGATTCGATCAGCCCCACCCGGCGCAGGATCAGCGCGCGCATCACGATCTCGCCGATCTCAGCCGAGCCGATCACAAGCGCGCGCAGATGCGCGGGATCGAATGGCAGCGCGACGCACCCCATCGGTCCCGCGCGCCCAGCGGCGATCGAGGCGCGCCCGCCAAGCTGATTGATCTCGCCCGAGAATTGCCCCACCCCCTCGCTGATGATCGCGGACTCACGACCCAGCCCATCGCGTCGGACGATGTCACACCCGCCATCAAGCACCAGCCACACTGGAGCCTCCCGCTCGCCAACGTCGAACATCGGCGCACCCGCCTCGAACGTCTGCGCAGGGCCGCTGGCAAATCGCCGTGCGCTGTCCACCTGCGTAGGCGTCAGCACGGGGAACATCTGGTCTCGGCGGGTGTCGATTAGGCTCATGCGCTCTCCTTATCGACGACAGTGTAGCGGCCGGCGACGGCGAGATGTCAATTATTGACGCGGCCGCAACAGACGGCCTCACGCAGGCCCTTATGCTGCCCTGTTCTGTTCCCCCTCAAGTGCCGCCATCGCCCCGTAGCTGGCGAGCGCCTGCTCAACCGTCTGATCCATGTCGTAATAGCGATACGCCGTCAGCCATCCGACGAAGGTCACATCGGCCCTCGCCGTCGCCAGCGCTTCGTACCGCTTGAACAGCGCCTCGTTCTCGGGCCGCGGAATGGGGTAGGCGGGGTCGCCTTCGATGCTGGGATATTCATAGGTAATACTGGTCCGCGGCGCGACTTGGCCGGTGAGATATTTATACTCGGTGATCCGAGTATAAGGCACGGTCTCGGCCGGATATTTGACCACTGCGGCTTCCTGAAACCATTCGCGGTCCACCGTCACGTGGCGGAACTCAAGAGATCGGTAGGGCAATTTGCCATAACGATGCCCGAAATATCCATCGATCGGTCCGGTGAACACCAGGTGATCGTGCGGATAGACATCACGCACCTCCTCAAAATCCACCCCGAGCATAAGGTCGATATTGGGATGGTCGAGCATCCGTTCGAACATCCGAGTATAGCCGTCTTTTGGCATCGCCTGGAAACTGTCGGTGAAATAGCGATCGTCGGTGCCGGTGCGGATTGGCACCAGCGCGAGGACTGCCTTGTCTAGCTCTGAAGGGTCCACTCCCCACCGCTTGCGCGAATAGCCTTGGAACAATTTCTCGTACAGATCCCGTCCAACCGCAGACACCATCACGTCCGCCGAGGTGCGAACCTCGGCGACCGGCTCCGCTCGGCCGGCGAGGAAGGCCGCGGCCTCCGTATCGGTACGCAGGTCGAGCCCGTAAAGTTGGTTCAGCGTGGTGCGGTTGATCGGGATCGGCACGCGCCGGCCATCGACTTCGGCGAGCACCCGATGCTCATAGGATCGCCAATCGGTGAAGCGCGAGAGATAGTCGACGATTTCGCGCGAATTGGTGTGGAAGATGTGCGGGCCATAATGGTGGATCAGCACGCCGGTCGCGTCGGGGTGGTCGAACGCATTGCCGCCGACATGCGGACGGCGATCGACCACCAGCACCTTCTTGCCCGAGCCCGCCGCCAGCCGCTCGGCCATCACCGCGCCCGCGAACCCTGCACCGACCACCATCACATCATAGTGGACCGGTTCGACGGATCGCGGGGGCGAGATCGGCCGTACCCGCCGCTTGTCGTCGATCGCCTGCGCGACTAGCGCCTGCATCTGTGTGAACGTCCGATCCCAGGAGGTATCCGCAAGCAGCCGATCGACCTCCGA
>Ga0233335_1000035_pt1 | contig 57274 bp, 29 predicted proteins | sample GEONDECOMP222_FD_180695 | JGI IMG/M metagenome (GOLD analysis project Ga0233335, IMG submission 180695) | Leaf litter microbial communities from Shasta-Trinity National Forest, California, United States - GEON-DECOMP-222 | ecosystem: Environmental > Terrestrial > Plant litter > Unclassified... | reverse complement strand
TTAAAGCTAGTAAAGTTAAGAATGAAAAAGATAGTTGATTTATAAAATAAAAAGGTATTAGTTGAGGCATAGTTGATTTATAGTATTAAATGCTCTTATAAAAGATTTTAAGAACTATCTCTGCTATCATTTCTAATTCAAAATTAGAAGAGGATTAAGCAATAATAGCGGGAGTGGCTGAATTTCTAACCGGCTGCCTTTATAAATAAGGGTAGCAGTGCTAGTAAACCAACCAATCACTATTTTGAAATGAGATATTGAGGGTATCCTTTTTTTTATTGAGTAGCGATTTTTAATTTAGCTATTCCGATGTTATCAGTTAACGGACAATACGTAGTAAGGAGCTAGAAATTGAAAACATAAGTTTGCTAAAAGAATGCGTTACTACCGGTGCATCCCAGCTGATATGCTGGTATCCGTTGTATAAAAAGGAAAAGGAATATATACTTTAAAAAGGGTGTTATGAAAGAGGGGTGCTTGCTTAAATACGGTAGGCAAGCTATCGGATTCGAACCGATATAATCTACTAAAAATTGTAGTAGTGTTTGACCAATTAAACTAAGCCAACTAAGGGAGTTTTATTGTATTTCATTAATTTTAAATATTCCAGATACTTTTATACTGGAAGTGATAGGAAAAGTAGTTAAGTGTTTGACCAATTAAAATAAGCAAAGGTTATATTGTTTATTATAACTCACGATTGCTCATTATATCTTTCAGGTGTTCTGGGTGAGTACATGTAAAGCTCATATCACGTAATACCCTTAATTCGTCTGCAGCGGCAAATACCTTAGATGACCCGGTAGAATATAATAAGGAATTTACATATCTGCTTTGAGCATTTGGGCTTAAACCGCCGTGTAATTTATCGAGCATTAATGCCTTAAGTTCTTCATAAGGATCATGCAATCTTCCTTCATAACCTAAATCATATTTTTTTTAGCAGTCCGTTGTCTAAATGAAGGTTAATACACCAAGCACATGCCAATGAAAAAACAGAATTATATGGTACCTTAGTCCCTCCATTTATACCCAGAATACTGGCTAAGAAACCCAAACATAGCATTAAAGTATTAAATAATTTGATTATATTAGAAAAGACAAAATCAATATGTAATGAAATGTTAATTAATAAAGAGAATGAAATAAAATTAACTAGAATAATAATATAAAGGAAACAAAATATATGTAGTTTAATCAGCTTAGATTTTATATCTGAATCTATATTTATATTTTTAATTAATAAAGTTATAGCTATAACTGTAAGATACAAAGTAATGGTTAAACAGGATTATAGATTTTTACTATCTAATGTAAGTATGTTGAAGATCATAATTTATATATGTAATTATATTTAACTGTGTTTATACATTGTCTTATTGATCATTGTAGTTTAAAAACCAAATAATTTTGATCGATATATGGAATTTAAGTTACTGTTTTAAGTAAATACAGTCCTGAAGAAAAGTTCAGGTTATAAAAGAAATTGTTAAAAATGAAATTTTGTTTGTTTATACCGTTATAAAACCTAATATGAGGATTATAAAGATAATTAATTAATTTTGAGATATAATTTTCAATTTTCCGTTAGAAACAGCAATATCTATAAGGGACTTCCGTCCGGGTCGCAGGCAGAATAATATTAACTATAGCTTAACTTTTGTTATAGTTTAAAAATATTCAACAGAAAAGTTTAATATAAATACCAAACTTTATATCCCTATTTTGTAGAATCCTTCCATATATTTTGATATATTGAGTAACTCGATCTTGTTATGGTAGCCGTCATGAATTTTATTTATTGTTTTATAATTTAAACGAGCCCTTCCAGATTCGAACTGGGACTACCCTAGTTGACAACCAGGTGCTCTACCAATTAAGCTAAGGGCCCTTTATCTATTATTTTATAGAGAAATGACTTTGTCTACCTCCCTCAAATACTCAAATACTCAAATACTCAAATACTCAATTACTCAATTACTCAATTACTCAATTACTCAATTAAACCGGAGATGCTGGCTAGCAGGCTTCAACTATGACACTATTAAAGTATCTTTTTTTTAATTATAACAAGAGCGAGGTGATTCGAACACCTACCGATGATTTTGGAGATCGTCATACTGACCAGTTAATACTACGCTCTTAATTACTATATATGTTGTTATATCTTAAGTAGGACTCTTACAAATCACTCATTCTTATATTTGTAATTTTAGATTTAAATGGGCTTTTATCTTAATGATTAAATAATTTATACCAATTTAAAAACAAAATTTAGTGTCTCCCTTGCTATCCAATACAAAACCTTTTGTTAGCATTGGTACCAAAGCATTGGTAGCGTAGGGAAGAGCATCCTAAAACTACAGCATTGAACTGGAAAGGGGCTTATACATATTATATATTTTCCTCCCCACCGTCCCCCTCTACCAATGCTTTGGTACTCCAAGGACCCAATGCTTTGGTACTCCAAGGACCCAATGCTTTGTACCAATGCTTTTGTACCAAAGCTTTTGTGTTGTCTTGGTACGGTTGGGCTTTTACCAAATTTGTTATAATAGGGTTGGCACGAGTCGAACGTGCTATCTCTCCTACCCAAAAGGAGCGCCTTACCATCTCAACCTCAACCCTAATATTTGTTATATTACTCTTTTATCCTAAAAATTAAAACTTTTCAGATTACTTAAACTAGCTATTCTAATATTTACCTTACTGTTAAAGGCTATTCTATTAACATTTTTCATAGTTAAGCATCCTATTGGACTCGAACCAATAAACTAATGCTTCGAAGGCATTTGCTGTGGCCAATTCAGCTAAAGATGCAAAATCTATATATAAGATAAGTATATCAAACTGCCTCTTTAATTACTAGATTTGTTGCGACTCGAAAAAATGGACTATGGATTACTTTGTCTATTTTCCTTTAGCTTTTTGCATAGTGTACAGCTAAGACTAATGGTTCAGCAACACAGCAACAACCCATTATTAACTGAATTATTGTCTTCTTCTATTTTTATTTTTCGATGTTATTACTACTTTAATATCCTCATCAAGAGAAATTGCTTAGTATTACTCTTACCATATAATAGACTTTTTATAACTGGCCTTCATAATTAGCTAAATAAGGGTCAGATTGATCCGGAGAAAAAGGGAGATCTTATAATAAAATGTTTGTACCAAACCTATCCCCCTACCCCACCTTGGTACCAAAGCTAAAAAAAGCAAACAAAAAGCAAATAAAAGCTTTTGTGTTGTGTTGTATTGGTAGGGTAGTTGTTTTCCTAAATAACAAAAAGTTAGGCTACCTATTATTAAAGACTAATTTTGTTATTTCCTACTTCTTATTTTGTTAAACAAAACCCTAATCCTTTAAGGAGTACTTATTAAAAATAAAGCTATAAAAAGGAGTAAATTGCAAACCTGATAATAACTAACCTTTTATCTAAAATTAACTATTGATATGCTTTTCTAAAAAGTTAAGGAGTAGAGGATTCGAACCTCTGTCTATAATGTGTAAAATTACTGCTAAACCACTCAGCTAACCCCCTTTTAAAAAGACATACATATTAATACGAGGAATCGGAAAAACCTCTCCCACTAACAAAAGCAAACAAAAGCATTTGTGTTTTGTTGTCTTGGTAAATGTTGAATGGGTGTAAAACTAAAAAGTAGATAGTTATAACGATAAATATATAGAGTGCGTACGCAGCAGCAGAGCCCCTGCTAAGCACTAACCATCTTATAAAAAGGATGTTTAATCCTTAAAAATAAAAAGTATTGGTAGTTTGTATTGGTAGTTGTTGTTTTTTTTTTCGATCCATAACATAAAGTCTATTTTTTTAATTAGTAATGCTAAACTGAATGCTTTACAGCACTGTTCATTTGCATCCTATCAAGAAATGTTCTATTTCTCAAGTGTACCGGAGTAAAACCTCCTTTCCTTTGCCAATATTCTACGTTCAAAGCTAAACATCTAAATAAATAGTAATTGCTATTAAGAATATAACATAACCATCATTCTTTAGGATAATAAGTTAAAATATTCCTACTATTTCTAGTATAAGTGTTTTACTATCTTTTTTAGAAGCCTAGATAGAACTACACAAGTCTATATGCAGTGTAAGGTGGTGAAGGCATATATAAATGCATAAGACCTTTTTAATGTGGAATCTTCCTAATACACCCTACTTGTTTATTCTACCAATCGAGATTGGAAAAATAATGGTTATAATCTATCCCTACGATAATTCATCAGCATATGCTAGGCCAAACCCACACCTTTCTCTGAGGAGAGTTAGACACTAGTAAAATTTCAGAATGAGAAAGGATAGGAGCTGACGACTATGAAAAGGATAGACGTATACCGGTAGGGCTGACTCCTATTATTATTATTTATTACTATATTAAAATAGTTTGTAGAACAACGCTACTTTAACTTTTATAATGCACAATTTTTGTTCCAAATAAGCCACAGCCTGAAGTGAGGACTATCTCCGGAAGTGGCACTTATTAGTATTAATAGGAATCTTAGCTTCAATTTGAGCAACTTTTGTAAAGTTAAAAAATGAAGTAAGAATTAGAAAACATTAAAAAGAGCAATTAGCGAGGAAATTTTCCGGCGATAGTATCTAGGGGTTAGTTTCTTGCTTTATATACATTCAGCTCTTATCTATTATGTTTGTGGCTACCCAACTATGCTACTCTACCCTTGTAACATTACCTTTATAAGAACCACTCCGTACTATTGGCTTCTAGAGTGGGGTTTCTAAGATCTTTTCCCTAAAATATTTAGGGGTTTTTGTAACAATTGGTACACTAGAGAAACACAGCCTATTGATCCTTTCGTACTAGAAGGTCTGCCCCTTTTTACTATTTTATCCCTCCAGAAGATAGGGACCATACTGACTCACGTCGTATTAAACCCAACTCGCGTACCCTTTTAATCGGCGAACAGCCGAACCCTTCCAAGATTTTTCCCCCGGAGGATTGGGTGAGTCGACATCGAGGTGCCAAACAGCCGGGACAATGTGTACTCTCTCCGGCTATCAGCCTGTTATCCCTAGCGTAACTTTTATCGATTGATCCCCTACTAATTCCATAATATATAGAAGGGTCACTATGCCCTACTTACGTATCTGTGCGACTTCTAAGTCTTTCAGTTAGGCATGCTTTCCGCCATTATACTCTGCATAACCGTTCACTGGTTAATTGATCTCCATTCAATTTCTAGCTATACCTTTATTGAAAATGTTTGTTGTTATAATTAAATAGGTTTTTAATATGACGTATGTTTTTGTCTTAATTTTGTCTATTACAGAATACCGTATTTCACAATAAAGTTTTCTAGACTTTATCATTACTTTATGGATATGTAATAGTATGTTAATGTTAAAATATTTGGATGTACTTTGCTACTCTATTAAAGACGACCGCCCCAGTCAAACTGCCAATTAGTCAACTCTCCCTTTTTTTATAAGGTAAACATTAACCCAACCTAAGTTTGGAGGTATTCCATTTTTTGTCTATCGACTCCCTAATTTCTATTAACGAAGGTTGTTGTAGATTAATGTGATAACTAACTACAGTAAAGCTGCATAGGGTCTTCCCGTCCACCTGGAGGCAACCCGCATCTGCACGGGTAATTCAATTTCACTGAGCAAGTTGTAGAGACAGTGAGACCATCGTTACATTATTGATACCGGACCACATTTAATGGCCAATTTATTTTGCTACCTTTGGATCCTCATAGTTAAGACCGCTATTAACCAGACTTTCGATTAGCAACAGTTACCCATTGCCTCTCTTATATTAATGGCATCGGGCAAATTTCACACAGTATACTATTATATTAATCATTGCACTGTGTTGTGTTTTTAGTAAACAGTCGGGGCCTCCGATTCTGTGCCACCACCTTAAGTAAATATTTTTGTAAATTCTTTTGTAAATTATGAATTTTATTTAAAAAGGGGTCCCTCTTGTCGTCTAACTTATGAGGAGAACTTGCCGAGTTCCTTAACAACTTTTAGCTCTACGCCTTAGTATTCTCTACTTACGAACCTGTGTCGGTTTAGGGTACGGTAGGGGGAAGAATCTAATAAATCTTGTCTGTTCGTGTCAGATATACATTTAAAATTTTCAACCAACGGGTTTTTTCCTGGTCACAAATAATTAATATAAATGGACTTTTACCCTTCAACTCATCAGCCAAAACATTGGTTTTTGGTCCTTAGAGGCCGCTATAACATCAGGCGATTTAATCTTTCCATGACAACCCTTTTCAGCAATCGGCGAGAAGTATTATAACTTCTTTTTACGTTACTCATGTCAGCATTATCTCTTCAGTTACCTACAAAACAATGAAACACTGTTTTATCATTAGTTATACTGAATGTTCTACTACCTAAATTAAGAAAAGGGAAAATTCCTTTTATCCTAATTTAACACAATATCGGTTGATTATTTAAGACCCGTTAAATTTTCGGTGCAACACTCTAAGGGCTGATGCGTTGTTACAAACGGTCATTATAAGATAGCGACTACCAGGCTCACTTTTCAGCTGCATTCAATGTGGTACATCCTTAATTTCACTTAATAATCATTTGGGACCTTGATTTCGTGTTCTCGGCTGTTTCCGTCTTGACTACCCAACTTAGCATGAGCAGTCTGAATATCTATCATCAATTTATGTAATTCCGAGATTCGCTTCCATTGGTAAGATTTTCGAGGTCCCCGCAACCTAAACGCCATATAGTCGAGACTATATCTTGTTGGGAATTACCGTGCTGTACCTCCATAAATCTTGTATAGATGTCATACTTAAATATGTTTCGTAGAAAACCAGCTATCACCAGGTCAGATTGGTATTTCGCCGCTTTGCTAAACTCTTCGGAGAATTATGCAACATTCACCCGTTCGATCCATTATAATCTGGTCTAGCAAAGATCACCTGGCTTCGGGTCTAATAGAAGTAACTAATCCAACACTAATATTTGGTTATTAACTCGCTTACTTTTTTAAATGATAAGGGGGTTAAAAATATTCTTATTAAATAAAAATATGAAAACAAAGAAAACTAATAAAGCCTAGATCCGACTTAGCGAGAAATGAGGTTACACTAATGGGTAGTGCGTACGCGTAATTTTATTTTCTTATCTCTATTTTGTAATAGGCCCTTCACCGCTGCCGGAGGGCAGAATCAAGTCAGAAACTTAATTTTATGATTACAGGGGTTTTCTCCTTTAATTAGTCCAGTCGCTTTCGCTAGGGCTTTTAACCTTGCTACTCCCATTAACTTGCTGACCCATTATGCAAAAGGTACGCCGTCATTATTTAAAACTTCGACTGCTTATAGAGTGACTAATTCAAGGCTATATTTCACCGTGTCAATAATACTCCTACTAGGTCAAAATTTCTAGCCGAGATCTTGACTTTTTCAGAGTTTCACACATCTTTTCAACGTTTCCTTTACAGTACTTATTCACTATCGCTAAATTTATAATACTTAGCCTTAGAGGATGGTTCCCCTATTCCGACAAGTTATCTCTCATCGTACTTTTATTTAACAATTTAAAACAGATAAATTCAAGTTTTTTAAACCAGATTATAGAGTTAGAACGGGAGACTAATCCTTCAATTTCGCAATTTTAGGTTTAGTATCAAGATCTAATACTAGATATATCACCTTTATCTTAGTATAGAGATTTTTGATTGACATCCCTTTCCAATACTCTAATACTATATGGAAATTTACCGATTACAAGAAAATCGGCCAAATTTATATTATATTGTCATCTTATTCTGTATATGGCATTACCAGTCAACAGGAAAAAGGGATAAATTACAATAATAATTAAAAGTGATTCCATACGAGAGGTTTTCTTTTAAAATAACATTTTAAACTATTAGAATTATGACAATTAAATAAAAATAATAAATCTACAGGACTTATCTAAGAGACCTTCTATGGTTACAATGAGCTCTGACCCGCTATAAAAGATTTAATACTGTGCTCTACTTCCTACAAATCTTTAGTTTCTAGAATATTTATATGCTCACCTCACCATTTTAATATTTAGTTTCCATAGATTTTTTTATGAGGGTACCAAAGCATTGGTAGAGGGCTAGACAGTGTTAAATCATTAAAAGGGATCCAATTCCCTAATAATTTGATTTTATAGAAAGTATTACAGATTCAATTTATTATTTTTATTGATTGTCTATATTCAAAAAAGGCTAATCCGATTTCACTCACCATTACTTTCGGAGTCTCGGTTGATTTCCTTTCCTTTCCTTACTACAATGTTTTGCTTCAGGAAGTTTGTATAATAAAGGTTTCCCTTAGGATCGCCATTATTTGCACTTTAAAAACTTTCGTTATAAAGTAGTATTATGGCCTTTGGGTGGTCCCTCCTTTTGTTATAAATTTGCTTTGTTATCCTTAATAACTCCTTTGAAATACTTTTTAATATATTTGAAATATATTTTTAATTTGATGTTAAAACAAGATCGTCATCGATACTTTTATTTGAAATTTGAGTAGTTATTTGAGTTGAAAACTTTAAATTTGTTATTTATTTTTTACTGTTTAACTAAAAATATACATCTTTTTTAATTACCAAAGTTTAAACCATTTAGGGTTAATAAAAATGAGTAATTTTGACCTATGACTATATAATCTAAATCCTTTTTAGGCGGTGAGCCGACTCAGCCTATTAGCATGTGCGAGACTAACGGAAGCAAGTGAGGAAGGAATATTAAAAAAGCGTTAACAATTACTTCATTACCATAAAGATCCTCGAAGCTATAGAATTATTAAATAAAGACACTGGCTGGTACAGCTAAATTTCTTTTGTTTTTTTATTTGTTTGTACCAAACCTAACAAAAGCATACAAAAGCTTTTGTGTTGTATTGGTAATTGTGTTTGTAAGAGGATGGAACAACTTTTTTCCATTTACCGGATTTGGTTTTAATCCTATAGCTTAGTTAAAATATCGCTAAGCGCAAATATTCAAAAATTTAAAAGAGGTAGAATTAGTTTAATAGGCAAAACAAGGTTCTGTGGAAACTTAGATCAGAGTTCAAGTCTCTGATTTTACCCTTTATTCTAGACAATATTTTCATTTTTACAATTGAATACACCACTACCAATGCTTTGGTACCCCAAGGACCAAAGCAAATAAAAGCAAACAAAAGCAAACAAAAGCAAACAAAAGCTTTTGTCTTGGTAGTGATGGTGGTACAATAGAAACTATACAAAATAATGTCTTCTTTAAATCATTAACTAGTGTAGAAATAGAAATTAAAGATATACATATTAATGTTAGAAAAAATAGTTAAATTATTAAATTTAATAAGTAAAAGAGAGTTAAGATATCTGAAACTGGGATTTTAATTTTAAACTTTTAAATTTTGTAATTGTTAAACTTCTTTTATTAGGAGCGTTGTTAACATGTGTTTTCTTCACGTTAGCTTATGTTAGCGAAAGGAGGAGGTTAGCATAATTTAATTAGTTTAAATTTAAATTTAGCGAAGGTTCACAGTTAATTTTGACATATCTTTGGAACAGAATAATTTGTGGTAAAAGACCAGAATATTTTCAAATTTAAAAAGAATAAAATAAAATATCTAACACTTAAGTATGTTTATTATTATTATTATTTAAAAATGATTAAATTAAAAAGGCCTATGTCTGACTTGTAAATTTTTAGGAAAATTCAGTAAGGTATAACTAATTTAAAATAAAAAAGGCCTACCAATGCAAACAACACAAAAGCTTTTATTTGCTTTTGTGTTTTGTTTTCTTGTCTTGGTGTTGTTATTCAAACTACTTTGGTTGCAGCGCAATACAAGGCCTTATTTTACAAAATAAATAGATTTATATTATATATTAACTAAATCCGTCTTATAGATAATGATTCTAACTCATTTAATTATTAAGAGATATTTTAATAAAGATTATATATGTACAAATTCTACGCTACTCGAGCTAAATTCCTATAATTGTAGTATAGTTGTAAGCAGAAAGAGGAAATTTGTTTAGAGCATAAAGTTCATATGTTAAATTATCTCTAATCTTTGACTTTAACTCCTCAAATGGTTAGCCTTTTCCGGTAGGATGATCTTGGAGATTGTAATCATATCTTTTAGCAATTATCTAAGCTTCAAACAAATCTCATTTTTATAACTCAACGTATTAAAATTATAACAAATTGTTAATATATTAAAAGAGTAGTAAAAAAAAGTAATAAAATGAAAATAGTAACAGTATTAATTTACAGCAATTATATCGTTAAAATCTGGTTTTCGTATAAAATAGTTGTTGCTTTCCCATACCATACCATTCCTATCGGAATCTGAACCGTTTGTTGTTGTTTGTTTGTACCATAGCAAATAAAAGCAAACAAAAGCTTTTGTGTTGTTTTTTTTGTTGTCTTGGTACCAATGCTAACAAAAGCTTTTGTCTTGGTAGTATTTGGTAGTTTGTTTTATTTTATATTTAGAGCGAATTGTAGAAATGAATTAAAAAAAGAAGTTAGCTAAAGGTAAAGCTAAATATTAAATGGATACTATAATATAAATGAAAGTATTTGCAAGTATAAATTTAAAGGTTCGAATCCTTTACTTCTTAGATTTTATTATGTATATAAATATTTATAATTTTTATTCGTTTTAAAAGAATTGTTTAAGATGAATCTTAGGATATACTCATCAGCCCTGCCTTATCTTTTTTGTAGATACAAAAAGTAGCCTCTTTATAAACTCTCTTTCCGAATCATAATGTACACAATGCATATGTTTTACCCCTTCACCAAGACAAACAAATGCTTTGGTAGCGGTTTAAGAGGGTATTCCAGAATAGGCGCTAAGAATACTATAATTAAGGCATTCGATCACTACCTTAGATTTAAGGGATATATTTTTGCAAATCTGTACCTTTAAATCATAACTATCCCCTCCAATTCCTCTTCTCTCCCTTGTGGACCGTAGGGTAGTTGTAGCGGATCTGGGATTAGTGTATTTTTGGTTGAGTTTCTACATTTCTGAATGATAAATACAGTATAGCATGCTAGTACTATAATCCACCCTGTTCCTCAGTTTAATCCGGTTGATTTTACTTTCTTATGTTTAAACTATGTTTTAAGTATAGCTAATTTTAGGCTACGAGTTGTTTTGTGCCCCCTACAAACCCTACGGTACCAAAGCAAACAAAAGCTTTTGTATTGGATAGCAAGGGAGAGTAAATTACACTTTTTAAATCTAAAACTAGTATAAGATAGATAAGTCGTGGGGGTGCTATTCTTAGTATAGTGCGGTAAAACTAAATTTATTAAATAAGAGATGTTTAAAAAGAACTTCCTTTATAATTAAAATAAGGGGAGAGTATTGAGCTCTATATGTTATTTGCATATTATGTTAATCTTCTAAATAATATTTTACTATCTGAGAATTCCGCAAATATTCTACTTTTTATACCTTTTTTAATAGGATTGTAAAACCTATGTAACCAATTATTATAGCTGTTTTAAGTAGATGCTAGGCATACTTTAGAAATAGAAGTAAAATAAAAATAAAAAAGATTACATATCCTACCAAGACAAAAGCTTTTGTTAGCTTTGGTTGCAATGTAAACAAAATCAAATAAAAGGTTTTGTGTTGTGTTTTCTTGGTTTTGGAAGAGGAAACAGTAAACTAAGAGGGACCGTATTTCTAAATATAAAATGTTACTTTCAATTTTTAATACTATATTTAATGATGCACCACAACCTTGGCAAATTGGATTCCAGGATAGTGCTGCGCCAGGTTTCACAGGAATTGTGGAATTACACAATACTATTTTTTTCTATTTAGTACTAATATCTGTAGCTGTTTTTTGGGTTCTTGGTTCAGTAATGTATTACTTCAATTCTACAAATAGTCCAATAGTACATAAATACTTAAACCACGGTACATTAATTGAATTAATATGGACTATCTCTCCAGCTTTCATTTTAATCGCAATCGCTTTCCCTTCATTCCGACTTTTATACTTACTTGATGAAGTTATAAGTCCTACAATTACTATAAAAATAGTAGGTCACCAATGGTATTGGAGTTACGAATACAGTGATTATGTTACTGAAAGTGGAGATGCTATCGAATTTGATAGTTACATGATTCCTGATTCAGACTTAGAATTAGGTCAATTTAGATTGCTTGATGTTGACAATAAGGTAGTTATTCCTGTTGATACACACATTAGATTAATAGTTACTGGTGCTGATGTACTTCACTCATTTGCAGTTCCTTCTTTCGGTGTTAAAATTGATGCTTGTCCAGGTCGATTGAATCAATCATCTATCTTAGCTGAAAGAACAGGTACATTCTACGGTCAATGTTCTGAAATTTGTGGAGTATACCACGGGTTCATGCCAATTGCTGTAGAAGCAGTTTCTGTACAAGACTACTTAGCCTGGGTTGACGCTGCTTAGTCCCCTTGCTGTGCGTAGTGTATAGTGCTTAGTAAAGCCTTTTACACTATATCTGTTCTTATTATGGTTGCTTTCGCTTCCGAAGAACAGGGTGTAATGACGCTTTGTAATCATACATTTTATATTTGGCTCATTGAAAAATTATCACTTACTTTAACCCCCTTTCCTACGGATCCCTACGGTACCAATGCTAACAAAAGCTTTTGTATTGGATAGCAAGGGAGACGATTTTAATGTATTCAATGACCTTAGAATCTAAATAAACAGTACCAATGCTAACAAAAGCAAACAAAAAGCAAAAAAAAGCTTTTGTGTTGTGTTGTATTGGTAGATTTGTATTACTTTTTCTATTAATTGAATTAAGTGATGTTTAGTGCAATGAATCATAATATTTGATTTTAGGCCCACCAAAGAAAAAAAAAAGGTTTTGTTGTGTTTTGTTGTGTTTTGTTGTGTTGTCTTGGTAGGGTAGCCAGCGGTAAGCCAGGTCTAAGTGTGTTTTTTTTGTTTCATGCGCTCAAAAATTTAACTAAGTAATTAATAATCAATAAAAGGGTAAGTAGAAGAACAAATTGTTTTATTAAACTTATCTTTTTTTCGGAAACAGTTGATAACTACAAAATATTACTGATAAGATTAGAGAAATATAATTAACAATATCTATTTGTTCATAGATCGCTGAAATGGTTTAAATGGTTAAAACATACCTCTCATGAGGGTAATACAAAGGTTCGATTCCTTTTTTCAGCAGACATCTTACGGCAGCAATCTTCGAAGTGGGGGAGTAGCGTTTATCTTCAGCTATCTTTATCTTTATTTTCATTTAAATCTAATCTTTTTACTCATATTAATCCCTCAAATCTTTATTGTTATAGTTATCAACTACTCACTAATTAGATCTATTTACTCATTCTATCTTCTCCGTAAGATCCGTAAGATAGTCGCACAACAGAAAAAACTTACCAGAGTATTGTTAGCATGCTGGTTTTACACTTAGTCTAATCACTCTATAACGTAATTCTTAGCTATTTCTAATGGTTAGTGCGTACGCTCTGCTGCCTTAACTAGTTAAAGTTATTAACAAAACCCTCCTTCATTTTATATCGGTTCGAACCCAATAAACTGGTAAAGATAAGTTCTAAAAATCAAGTTAGATCCGACCATCCCAAGCCTCCCGGAGCCAAAGCTTAGGTGTACTTGTTTGTGCGTAGCAAGGGACGGACTAGGTTAAAATCTCGCTCTCTTTTAAAACAGTGAGTTATGCTGTTAGGGTGTGCCAGTTCAAACAGGTAAAAAATAAAACAAATTATGACGGGTTAAGTATACAGATGGTTTCTGTAGGAGATCTGCAAAATCTTTCAAATCAAGGTTCGATTCCTTCTTAACCCTACAAATATAAACAAAAGAATTTAACCTAATGATATATATTTAACCTTTTTTTTTTTAATAATAATCCTACCCTTTCCCCCAAGGACCCAATGCATTGCTACCCCCAAGGACCCAAGGACCCAAGGACCCAGGGATATAGCTTTGGTGTATATTAATAAAGAAACCTAAATAAGATTTAAGTACAAAGTTTAAAGGGGATTAAAGATTCTTATATATTAAACCGCTAATATTAAATAGTCAAATTATAAAGTAAATTAATATATGTTTGAAATAGAATTCTATAAATAAACCTTTATAATCATTTTTACTTATAGCGTTTATTAGATTAAGCCAATCTAATAGAAATTGAGGAAAATAGATAGGAATACTTAATTTATCTTTAGAATACATTATATAAATATAGACTAAAGATATAATAACATGTCATTATTAAAGAAAATATACAACCAAATATTAAATGGTACAGGGAAGTAGAAGGGGGGTTTTCGATTCAAACTGGTTTATTCACATTTGCAAAAAGGGTCCGTAGGGTACCAATACAAAACCTTTTGTTTGCATTGGTCAGTAGGGTAGCAAAGCATTGGGTCCTTGGGGAAGTGGGGCTCTTTGTGGGGGATTGTATTGGAAAAAATTAATCGTGGGATGTATATTTTAAGTTGAACAGATGCAAATAAATATGGCCGAGTTGTCTCGCACAGTGTGGATCGCGAATTTTACCGATATGAAACGTCTATTTTAAGTAAACTATCTGATTTGAACAGACATCTCCTATTATCCAGGCTAGTAATAGGCGTTTGACCAATTAAACTAAGCAAACTAAAGGGGGTTATATTGTATTGATTAAGATTGTACAGGTAGCATATTATATGCATGGAAAGGTATTGGACTAGCTAAAGCCCATTCTAGAGTATTGGCTGTTTGTGTTTCACTTTTGAATTGAACTGTATCCGTAAAGTATGAAGGAACTGCCCATGGATTATTACTTACTTCTTTACCATTTGCAAATAAATCATAAATAATATAACCAAATAGAACAGTAGCCATAACACTTATTAGCGAACCAAAACTAGATACGGCATTCCATCCTGCAAAAGCATCGGGGTAATCGGGGATTCTTCTTGGCATCAATTGTGTTATTCCTTAATATACTTCTTTATAAAACATAAATTATAAAGACGCACTTAAGACTCCTTTCCTTACGGTAAATTATTTAAGTTTTCTTCTTAAAAATATATTTAATATGAATCTTTTTATAATTATATACTTATTTATGTGCTTAAATAAGTAAAAGGTTCAGACTATGTCATTCATCACCTATTTTTAAACAGGGATGATTGGGCGCTAACTATATTATTGTTAATGATATAGAGTGCAAGATTATTGTTAATACTACTCACTTGCTAGTCGTTGAACGTTTTTATTCCTACAAAACAGGTATAATAATAAAATTAAATTTAATTAAACCTATGGAGGTATTGAAATAAACTTCGCTGCAAATTGTCCTAGATTAGTGTATCTTATGATGCACACACAGATCTAGGATATCCTTGCAATTCACCCAATTTACTAATGGCATTTTAAATTATACCATAGAGGCAATAGAAATTAGTCGAGTTGTACATGTGAGAATATTTTTCCTTTGAAAGGAATATTGCTATTTATGTACTTAGTTAAAGTATCTTTTCCTATCTTAAATTGTTTAGAACACTCCACACCAAAGCAAACAACACAAAAGCTTTTGTTTGCTTTTGTATTGGTAGTAGGAAATACCCCAATAAGTTTTCGAGTTTCAGCTTCATATACATAAACCAATTTTTGTAATTTTGCTATTGTAACTGGAGATTTAACAGCACCAAACATAGGGTTGTTTTGTCCTTTTTTGTCCCGAGTTTGCATTGATAAAAATTCAGGAGATAAAATCTTACCAAACATAGGATTCAAATTACCAGTTCTATTTAATTTAAATTCAGTACCAAAGCAAACAAAAGCTTTTGTATTGGTATTGTGTTTAAATCCTAAAGTTGTACCTGCTGTAGGAGACAAGTTTAACTTTCTATCTTTATATTGTGTAAAAAGAATATCTAAATAAAATTGTTCTCTTTCTAATATATATTTTTTAGATACTTGTTTCGATGGTCCTAAATCTTCTAAAATAGCTAAACAAAAATTATTATGTCCATATAGTCTTAAGCTGTTATATATAGGTAAATTTCGTGCAAGAACACTTGTTGTACAGTAGCCTAGTAATCTTGTAGAACCTGTAGAAGCACTACCTATATATATTTTACCATTTATTAAATTAATCCATTGGTAAATTACAATTCTATTTTTATTTTCATTTCCAATAAGATTTCTATTTAATTTAGGATTATAAACACGTACAGGTTCCTTTAAATAGATTGGTTTTACAAATGGTCCAAAAGGGAAAAGGCAGATAGCAAATAAAACAGTATTTTCATCTGTACAAGATGTCATTTCAAACATACCACTTAAACCTAAGAAGTGTTGAGGGAAGAACGTTAAGTTAACCCCTACAAACATTGACCAGAAGTGTATTTTTCCTAATAGTTCATTGTATGTTAAACCTACAATTTTTGGTGACCAGAAATAAAATCCTGAGAATAATGCGAATACTGCTCCCATTGATAATACGTAGTGGAAATGAGCCACCACATAGTATGTCATCTTTGTTTAAAGTCTATTATCATATAATTATACAATCGACTAGGTTGCTATCCTCGCGGATAGGATCGGACCATATCTTCCAAATTAGAGAAACGGATCTCTTCTAGTTTGGTATCACGTGTGGCCTCTACGGAGTCCTTATAATTTAAATAAGGTTCCCACGGTATTATCTTATCCCTATTTTTATTCTACGCTCTAATAGAATAGAATAAGACTTCACCGTTAGCATCTTTATAAAGAAGATACCGGGAGAAAAAACCTATTTCTCCCACAGTGATATGACAACATGACACATACTTAATGAAAGAACTCTTTAACTCGATCTTGGAATGCTTTACTGTTATTGACAAAAACAGCAAGTTGATAATATTTATAACCTTGTAGTAGTGGTGTACAGTGATCGATTACTTGGCCTGTACCCATAGCACTACCTACACTAAATTCGTAGAAAGGATAACCACTTACTCTACTCTTTTTAGTAGCAATACTAAGATGATTAAGTGAATAATAGTTTCGAATAGCTTCAATCAGAGAATAATCATGATTTTGTCCAATACTAAAATTATAATTTCCTCGTATACGACTATTGAATGATCCTTCAGATTCAATAAAACCGGCTAGCCAATCTTTAAAATAAGTAGGGATAGTAGTGAATAGTGGCACAATAGTTTCACGATACATATATTTATTTGATCGTTCTTTAAAATAAAGTTCTACATCAGGATTAAGTAGAAATAGCTTAAAGAATTCAAATTGTAGTCGCATACGGCTAGTAAGTGGAGGATTGTTTTCAAATAGAGGAAGAATAGTTCGATGAAATGTCTTTTTATCATTGATAACCCATTGAACATATTGTGTATTATTATCGAGGCCTCGTTGTACATGACCTCCATAATTTTTAGATAGTAGACAAAGCATTTCATAGTTAAGAGGTTTGTCTGAAAGTTTTACGACAAGACGAAATTGTAGAATTTTACTACGCCAATGATTTACTTGTAGGCTACCATCTCCGTCGATAATACCAATAGTAAAAGCATCTAGTTGTTGTTGGGAAAGAGTTCTTGGTGACTTAAGAGTTTTATTAGCTATGATGAGAGGGCTAATAAGAGATGAAAAAGTATCATGTAGAGCGATATCCATTGAAGCATTAGCAAGAACAACTCCTGTTAACCCACCAACGGTAAATAATGCGATGAATCCGATAGTGAATAATAAAGGAGTTGTGTATCTCAAGCTACCACCATATAAGGTTCCAAGCCATGAGAAGATTTTAATACCTGTTGGTACTGCAATTACCATTGTAGCCGCTGTGAAATAAGCTCTCGTATCGACCATTCAAAAAGTAATAATAATTCTAATTATTAGTTAAACTAAAATATATTAATCTTCGAACGGACTATTTCTTATTCTATAAAGTAGTTATTTATTAAATGTAGTTGATCCACCGCTAACTTAACTTTCCGTAAGGGTCCGTAGGGCACAAACCAACTCAAATGGATGTTTGCGTACGTAGAGTGCCATTTTAATAAATTTACAAAATATAGAACTTTATCGTGTAGTCTCTGGGGCTTAAATTAGCCTGCAAGTTTTTTTTTTTTATCTAAATTAACGTTTTAAATTGCTAATTACAACCACTACCACAACCACTCGTGGTTGTGGAAGTGGTGGTGGTAGTATAAATTTTGATTTTAAATTCTTGCATACAGATAAATTGTAATTAAATTATATCACTATAACTAACGACGAATTCACATCTAAAAACCTATTTTATAAAGCATAGATGGTACCATATACTTGGATACCAACTGTTGAACCAAATTCAAACTTGTACAACTGATATAAATACGCAAATGCCCGTTTAAACCTAATTTACCTGGGGCTTTAGGAGTAGTACATTTTAATCCTAAATTTACCCTTAAATAGTTAGCTAAACGTATTGTATCGGAAGCAGAAAAATTATCTGTACAAAGATAAATACCACGACTACTACTGAAAGAACCATCTTGCATAATCCAGTGGGCCAAAGCTAATGGTGTTAAAAGATCCAAAGAATAAGGTACAAATTTAACTGCCCCATCATAAAAGATAGAATGAAAATGAGTAAAAAAAGGTAGAGCTCTAGTCCGAAAACTTAGAGTAGTGTAAGTTTTATTTGTACGTTTATCTAAGTAACTATAACTTTTGTGAGTTGTGGAGCAAAATTGAGAATATATAGAATATAAAAAGACTAAATATTCTTGATTAAGTAGACCTTGTGAAAAGATAAATCGCGAATTAAGAGCTCTAGGAGGCATATCTAAATACCCATCACCTAGTAAAGAACCAAAAGTAATTTCTTTAATTTCTTGATCTGAATAACCAGGATTTCCTATATAAGGCGAATCAATATCCCCAGAACCTTCAGTAGTAGACAAATTAACGATACCTCGGATTGAATTATAATGGCTTCGCACTGTTGTACCTAATAATAAGATAATTAAGTTAAAACTATCAAATATACCAACAATGCAATATAAAAGGGCAAAGATATAAACTAAGTCATCCATTCCGACTGTAAACATGTGATGTGACCAAACTACAAATCCTAAGATTCCAATTGAGAACATGGCGTAACAGCTATAAGTTATAAAGAAAAGATAAATCTTTTTAATCATGTTCACGTTTAGAGTTCATATTATTTCTAATATTGTTGATAGCTTCACAACTATTAACTTTATCAAATTTGTATAACTCAGCAGCTTTCTTAAAGTCTAAGAAATCTAAAGTTTTAATGTTAAGTAGAGGATAAGTTTCAAAATGAGGTATAATTATACCGTAAATTTTAGATAAATCTTGAACATAGAAATCACAACGGTTAGAAGTAGATCGTATGTTAACAGCTCCACACCCAAAAAACTTAATGAATAATCTCATCAATAAGATATCTCGTGAATGCTGAGCAACATGGAATCTGAAACTAAAGTAAACTTTCTGTTTGAGTACGGCCCCTTGACGAACATTAATAGAGAATCCGCCATCACCCGCTGTAAACCCAGAAACCCAATTAGGGTTTAAATTATCGGGTAAATTGAATTTATCTCTTTCTACACCTATAATATTTGGAAATGCAGCTGAAACAGTAGATGACACCCCTCTATTTATAGATGCATAATGAGTTAGGATAGTATTAAAGCCAGTTGATGTAAGATGTTGTTTTATAGAGATTAATTGTACTACTTTAGACCACAGTAAAAAATCACAATATTTCTCTGTTATAAGAGGATATTTAGTAAAGTGTGGAATAATAACCTTAATTAAATCTTCAATGTTCGTAACACGGAATACACTAATAGTTTTATTTAGTCTAGAGCTAACTAAACCTACACCAAGATATTCTTTAATTAGATGTAGAATAGCAATATCTTTAGTATGTAAATTTATTTCAAAACTTACTATTACTCGCCAGGTTTTATTAGGTCGTTTAGTTATAATGACAGAAAAACATCCTTCAGCATCACTGAATCCAGTTAGCCAGTTTGGATCCAGATTTATAACTCTGGAGGCTTTAGAACTAAAAACTCGGTTAACATTAGGCCTCACTGGGAAATTTAGGCTAAATACTCTTTTTTTATCTAAGTATGGTTTGCAAACTCTGTAATTCAAAATTCAGAGCCAGAAATTAAACTTTAAACTTTATAAATTAGAGCTGGACTTTATCTTAATTCTTTTTTGAATTCTTTACGTAAAGTCTCTGAGGCAATTAGCCTACTGATTATATTTTAACCTTCTTTAAATTTTAACTATTAATTATATAGTTTTAAGAGGTATAATAAGTTTCAGTATATAGTAAAGTTTCTCTTTTAAAATTAGAGGGCCTTATTGACCATTCCAAGGTATCCAAAGATAGGTTTCCCTGAAAATGTTGCTACAACATGACTTACAATTCCAAATCCTGGAATAATTAAGATATAACAATATTTTGGATAAGCAAATAATCTAAATCTTTGAAATGATAAGATTTATTTAGCATTACCACTCAAGAACTCGCGCCCTTGTTAGGACTTTATCTTAATCTGACTTATCTGAATTTCCTCTATTCATCGTTGCTTTAAGTTTAGCTATTTTTTCTAAACCTAATGCAGTTAAATGAAATTTATTTTGAATTAATATGTAAGCTTTTCTCCACTTTAAGTAATTTACATGTTTAGAAGAAAGTAAATGAAATTGATCAAAATAATGAATAACTTTAATAGCTGAACCAAAACTTGTAGAGCCATAGTAATAAGTATCTTGACTTTTTCTATAACCGATGTTTCCACCTAAAAAGTTCTTAATTAAAATTAATAAATCATTTGCTTTTTGATCTATTTGAAAATTTAAACGTAAATCAGTTTGACCGTTTCTATTGATTAATTTGATTTGGAAACTAGCGTCTGCATCCGAAAATCCAGCTAACCAATGATTATTTAAATTTAAATCATTATTTTTACTAAATTGCATCCGTACATCACAATGTACATCAGAATGTAGGGAAGAAAAGCTGTTAAATTTATTATTTAATAATATATTGTCATTAATTTGACTTAATTTATTGTTAGATCTAATTTTTCCATTAATTAACTCAAGTACTTTATATATTCCTGCATGCTTTGAGATTACTAGAATGCAAGCTTTTTTATTTTTAACTTTGTAAATGTTACCATAACCTATTCTAGCTTTAAGATAATAGGCTAGAGAAGCATCTAATTCATTAAAAACAATTACTAATTGCGGTGTTTTAGAGAAGTGGCCGTCTCCGTCTATTAACCCTGCTAGATAATGACCAAAATCAGTATCACTTAGTGGTTTAGAATGAGTAGGGACATGAACAGATATTTTTTTACCTATGATAGGTAAGACAGATTTGTCGCGTAAAGTCTCTGAGGATCTTCCATCACAAAATACAGTGGAATTTCCTGCAGATTTACTTCGTTGTTTTAACTTTATTACTGTGACCATATATGTTAGGTTGGAGTATTTAAAACTAACCCAAAGTTTCCCTAGCCATATGGCTTGGTCTATGGGTAAAGAAGTTGTTCCCGCAAACAGCAACATTACGAAGCCTATAATCTTGACTTCGGGGTGGCCAAAGAACCAAAATAAGTGTTGGTAAAGGATTGGATCTCCTCCTCCTGCTGGGTCATAGAAACTAGTGTTGAAGTTTCTATCAGTTAAAAGCATAGTGATAGCACCTGCTAATACTGGTAGAGATAATAATAATAAAATAGCTGTTACAAATATCGCCCAGACAAATAACGGTAATTTGTGAAGACTCATACCATTAGTTCTCATATTCAACACCGTAGTAATAAAGTTGATCGCACCCAATAGAGATGAAACCCCAGCAAGGTGTAAACTGAAGATAGCTAAATCAACAGACCCACCAGAGTGAGATTGTATACCAGATAATGGAGGATAACAGTTATGTTGGTAATCTCATATTCACAGAATAATAATTTAAATTGGAATACTATCATTACACTCTCTAATTTTCACTAGAGATCGGACTATACCTTCATCTTACTCATAGTTTGTAAGGTTTAACGTAATATATTTTGCTTTCATTAGTCTAACACTATTACGAATCTTATTTAAAGCTAAAAAGTTTCCTTTGTCTTTCGCATAAGATCGATGCCAAATACGATATTCCAAACTCTTCATACCTTTCATAGTATTTTTATAATATTGAATAATATTTTCAATACAGTACCAATGCTTTGGTACGCAAGGGAGAGAATTAGTTGTTACAATAGTATAATAGCCTGATTTCTTAAATTGAACATTTGTTTTAATATGCAATATATATTTTATGGCTGTTAAAACAATTAAATCCAGTTTCTGAGTTATTTCAAAAGCGTGTACCAATCTATCTTTAGATTTGGATACTAGATAGAATGAAGCCTCAGCTTCCGTGAAACCAACTAACCATAATTTACTCATAACTTTTGAAGCAGTATCAAAATTAGATACTATGTTATTCACTAATGACCAAGCTGGAGAAATATAATCAATAGGTAATAGAGTGTTTACAATCTCAAAAATAAGAACATCTTTTTCTGATTTGGTTAATGAATTATTAGATAAAATAGCATGAAATCGTTTAAATTTGTCATAATTAAATTGCTTAGTTGTTAGAAGAGGATACTTATCAAAGATTGGAAAGATTACTGATTCTAATACAACACGATCTCTAATTCTAAATATGGCAAAACTTTTATCTTTTTCTATTTGTATTGTACCAACACCTAACAAAAGCATACAAAAGCTTTTGTGTTGTATTGGTTTTTAATAAAGTTTAAAACCCTTATATTATAAGTGCTTTGTCCAATTTGAAAAATTAAAGACCAAGTACTTATTTTGACGAGTAATAGAGAATGTTCCATCACCATCAGTAAAACCTACTAACCATTGATTAAAGATATCCTTATTTTCACTTAATGAATTTTTATTAATATTTAACATACGTGTATTAACTATACTTCCTGCGTAACAAGACAACACAAACAACAAAAAGCTTTTGTATGCTTTTGTTAGCTTTGGTATCCGTAGGGAAGAAAGTAAGATGCCCTACATTAAGTCTCTGATGGATAAAATTTAAAAGATTACTCTTTTTATCCAGGCGAATTGTCTCCATCTCAGTAACATTTTTTCTTCCGTTATATTTTAACGATGAGCAATTACTTTTGAATAGAAGATCTTCCTCGCATCGAGTAGGGTTTAATAAAGCTATATTTCTATAACATGACAGCTTATCCAAATTTACTAAATCATATGAGAATGTTAGTAATAACTCAAAAACCGTCCATCCAGTACCAGCACCGTTTTCAACTAATGAACTAAGTAGTAATAAGATCAATGAAGGTGGCAACAACCAGAATGAAATATTATTAAGTCTTGGAAAGGCCATATCAGGCGCCCCAACTTGAACAGGCAGTAAATAATTACCAAACCCACCTACAAGAGCAGGCATAACCATGAAGAAAATCATGATGAATGCGTGTGCAGTTATAATAACATTAAATAATTGGTGATCTCCTTGAAGTATTTGTACTCCCGGACTTGATAGTTCTAATCTAATAAGCACTGAGAATGCTGTACCGATCATACCCGCAAAGACTGAGAAGACTAAATACATCGTACCTATTTCTTTGGCATTAGTGGAATATAGCCAATTCATTAGGCACTACCCACAAAGGTTGTTTTATTTTAGCACTTAAGTATCTAATTAATTCTTAACTATAAATACTCAATAATTATAATACTGCTAATTACATGTACACTCAGAACTGTTTCTTCCCTACGCTACCAATGCTAACAAAAGCTTTTGTATTGGATAGCAAGGAAGACCGTACGAAAACAATACAAAAGCTTTTTTGCTTTAATAGAGGGTAGTCGTACAAATACAATTTTAATTTTAGTATATGGGTAGCAATGCTTACTCTTATTTTATTTATAATTTGCTAATTAGAGCTTGAACTAGACTTAACTTTTGTAAAATTATTTAATCTATCTCTTTTATATTATAATAATATTGTTAATATTACTGTTTTTAATCTTTTATTCAAATTAGATTTAACCGCTTTTTAAATATATAAAAATTAATGCTATACAATATAACCCCCTTTGTTGGCTTAGTTTAATTTGGTAAAACACCTGAGCCTAGTGTTGGGCGTAGGAGATATCCATTCTAATCGGATAGTTGGCTTAAAATGGTTATATTTAAAGGTAAAACCCCTTTTTTTGTGGCTTTGCGTTTGTAATTTTAAATATACAAAAACAACGAATTCCCCAATTAAAACTGGTAGTTTTATAACTAACAGGAATTTAATATGCGAAACCCTTGATTTGTGTCGCGACACCCCCTTTCCCCCAAGGACCCAATGCTTTGCTACCCCCAAGGACCCAATGCTTTGGTACTCCATAACCCCCCGAGGATCTTTACCTTTACCCTATTTTGGGTGTTGTAAGGAACATGGTGAAGAGTAAGGGAGTGGAGAGCTGTCCATGCCATGACTACCGGGTACGTAGCAAGAGGGTAGTAGTAAGAGGGTAGTAGTAAGAGGAAGCAAGGCCTTATATTTTTTGGTTGTTGCCTCGGAATGAAATCGAATCACTGTATCTCCAGCTTCAATGGAGCGCTTTGACCACTAAGCAACCGAGGCTTTTATAATTTTTAGATGTGTGTATCTCAAGAATACTATTTTTTGTTATTTGATTTTTGGCTCTTTAGTTCACTAGATATGCTCTTTGACCCTACAAAAGCATTGGTACCAATACAACAAAACACAACACAAAATCTTTTTTTTTGCTTTTTTTTGCTTTTGTTTGCTTTTGTTTGCATTGGTAGTGGAATAAAGTAAGGTAGTCCTGCTGTCCGTACGTAAGATTTACGCTAAAATAAACTAGCATAAGCTGGCATATTAAGCGGTACTAATAGGATTTGTCTTTCAATAAGTAAAGATATTGAATGCGAATGGTTGGCAAATGAAGTTAAAATCAGCAGAGTATACGTATTGAATTAATTAATCTGCTATAGTGCAATATTCCGTCTTTCGTACTCCTTAACCTTAATATCTGGAGAGGCAGTAAGGAGATTTGTTACAACTTTAAAGCTAAACTGGATTTATATGCGAGTAAAAGAGGAAATCTAATTAATTACTTTACTTTAGAAATAGATATTCTTATTTCATCTTAACCAGCTTAAGTGTTTAGATAGATCTAATTACTTGAGGAAGTTATGGAGAGTTAAAACTTACCATTTTTGACAGCCCGAATATTGGCTTATGTTGTTTATTACAAATCCAGAACCGAGAGTAGTCAGGAAAGGATGAGACCATTCCAGCTTACCAGCATTAAATCCATACCAGATGGGCGGTAGGTAGGGGATATTAATTATTAAAATAAGGATATTTAAGACAGCAATAGCTTTTATTGTATTGGAGAAAGATAGACTCGAACTATCATTGTAGTAGTGCAAGTACTATTGATTAACCATTATCAGATTCCCCCTCTATATTGTAAAAATAAAAAAGCTTGCCAACACAAAGTTATAAGTATTTATTTTATTAAATGTGTATGATTATATCTTGAGAAATCAGAGCTAGAATGATGTTTTCTAGGCCCTAGTTTAATCAAGAAAAACCCCTTATTATTTATTCTACAACTTGGAGCTGTTAAATGAATGATCATTTTAATTACTACCAAAGCTTTGGGTCCTTGGGGAAGAAGTGGCTTTTACTATTGAACATTTTTCCTTGTTTCCACCCCTTCCTCGCATCAACAGCATCCCTACCAGCACAAAAGCTTTTGTGTCCTTTGGTACAATGAAAAAAAGCAAATAAAAGCTTTTGTGTTGGGTTGTCTTGTTTTCCCACGGACCCCTACTTAGACCTACGGATCCCTTGCGGAGATAAAAAGTAACTTTTGCACGGTAGGGCAGCGAGTGCCATGCTTGTTTCTTGCAATCTACAAATTCACCATAAAATATAGGTTTGTTCGCAAGGAACCGCTACCAAAGGTTTGGTAGGGAGAGTAGTAAAATAATAATTATTCGAAGTCTTTTACATTTTTCTTAAAAAAGTATTAGTAGTACTATAGAAAGGGGGTTATATTTTGGGTTTATTATCCAGCAGCTCGTTCCCGAACAGCTACCTTGCTATGACTTTTGAGATGTTACTTAAATGGATTAATTAAAGCTTGCTATAGTTTTAACAAAGTCGTCTATACTTATTTTTTAAAAGGCAATGCAGTTAATTGTCGAGAAAAAAGTTATAATATCCGTATTCAATTTCTGGAGACTAGTTATACTAGCAGGGGGATATTTTTACTTTCTTACGAACTATATCTGAAAGCTTTTACACATAAACTGTGTTTTTAATAAATAAGCTTAACTTCCTAGTATAATCCCTTTTACTTTTCCTAGTTTGCTTTTAAACAAAACACCACCTACCGGCAGTAGAAAAAGAGGGGAAAATATATTGTAATAAAAAAAAGTATCGCCTCTATTTCCACCAAAATAAGCTTCTTCCCAGCGACAGACAGTTAGTTCATCACGAATACTTTCTTCACCGTTGCGCCTAGTGATCAACGATTACTCGAAATTCCTTCTTCATGTTGCCGAATTGCAGACAACAATCCGACTATTGGTTATATATTAACTTTCTTTAATGATTAGCTATTCCTTATTTCCCTAGTATAAACTCTACTATTAAATACTTATATTTTGATTAATAAATAAATTTACTTCTCGCAGATTTAAGTATTAGAGGAGGGGTTTATACTGTAATTTTATACTATATTTTATTATAGTAATAATCATCCTAAATTTAAATTTAAATCTAGGAAAAGGAACGGTTTTGCGTCACTTTGTAAAAGTTTTTGTGGCACGTCGATAGCCCAGTTCATAAGGGCCATAACGGCTTGTCTTAGCCCCAAATGGAACTCTATCAGAACCATTAATTATTAAGTATAAATTAATAACAGGGATTTTGTCCGTTAGTGGATTTAACCTAACTTTTCACAATACGGACTGACGACAGCCATGCAACACCTGTACTAAGCTTAAGAGTATAAAATGAATTTATATAAGCTCCTCAGTATTTGGACCTCCCTCATCTTACGATATTTTAGGAAAATTAGAAAATTTACCTTAATATAGAGAGATTTAGGAGAATAAAGAGTTTGTATGCAAGAACTGGTAAGGTTTTACGCGGATTATCGTATTAAATAACATGCTTCACTTCGTTTGCTTCGAGACCGACTAATTTTTTTGTTTTCAACTTTGCAGCCGTACTCACAAGGCGGAATGGTTATCGCGTTAGCATCGCCACTAGTGTTTTATAACTCCTAATGACCACCATTCATCGTTGACAGAGAGGGGTAATTGGGTATCTAATCCTGTTTCCTATCCTCACCTTCGTTCCTCAGCGTCAATCATTAGTAGAAAAATAGCTTACGCCTTGAGTATTCCCCTTAGGTTCTTAGGATATCATCCCTCCTCTAAGTATTATTTAATATATCTTCTATTTGATTCTAGCTTTTATTTGTCTAATCTTTACTACAAAATAATGGTCTAACAACCAGCCCTACCTAATTGGCCTTTACATTTAGTTATCTAAAGGTAAACCTTATAACCAATAATCTATTAATAGAGAATTGAAAGGGGTATATTAGTATTATTAAGAGGCTTTGTTAAAGTAGAGGTTAAAGCTGCCTACGAACCCTTTACGCCTTTTTAAGACTACTAACGTTTGCGCTTCTGGCCTTACCGAGTCTTCTGGCACCAGCTTTGGACAGCACTAATAATAAGGTACCATCATGATTTTCCCTTATGTTATCTCAAGATCACCCAACCCTCTCAAATGGTCTCTTGTGATTTCAGTTAGCTAGTTCACTCTTGCGAGCATTGACTAATATTCTCGACTGCTGGTAGTACTACTACTTGGGAGATTTCATTCCCAATGTGGCCATTAGTCCTTTCAGACGTGGCTATTGATCGTCGGCTTGGTAGGCTTTTATCCTACCAACTACCTAAACAACGTAAATCGAGGCCTATAGCGGAAAAGTTCCTTTAGTAATAAATTAGCAATTTATTTTTATTTTGATTAAATATTGGGTTAATATTTTGGGCTTTAATACCTTATTCTACAATAATTAATTTTACTGCGAGCCCTTAACCTTAATATAAATTCAAAATAAATATCGTCCTATTTACGGAGACTATAGGGGCCCTTATTTACTATCCTCACCCTTACACCTTATTTATAGCTTATCTATTTATCCAAGTAATTTTGTTTGTTCTTTAATAGGTTAATATAAAGAAACTGGATAAACAGGCTTCAATAATGATTTGCATGTCTTAAAACTACTGAAAAACGTTCAATAAGAACCAAAATTAAATTCTTATGTATTTTTAGACATTTTTATTTTGTCGTATTTTATTTGCTTAATGCAATATTTATTATCTCTTTTATAAACTTTTGCGGCTTTTATTTTATTTATAATAAATAACATTGGGTTTAAATTTGAGAAATATGTTTATTTTTATTTTGTAACATTTAAAGTTTATAGTTAAAGAAACAACAACTACCAAGACAAAAGCAAACAAAAGGTTTTGTGTTTTGTTGTATTGTTTTCCTACTTACCAATGCTTTGGTACCAATGCAAACAAAAGCAAATAAAAGCTTTTGTGTTGTATTGGTACCTACGGTAGAAGAGGTTGAAATGTGTGTTTAATTAACAATATAAAGACTTTATAAAATGAAGATACTTTTTTCACTTAAGGTGTCAGTAAACTCAAACTTTTATTATTTTTTTATTATTTAAACCGCTATTTGTTTTGTGCCCCCTTTTCCCCAAGGACCCAAACCTTTGCTACCTTGCTCCGCAGCCAAGCAAACAAAAGATTTTGTCTTGGTATCAAAGCAAACAAAAGCTTTTGTATTGGTAGGGAAGGAGAACAACCATATAACGAATTTTTAAATTTAAGGAGTATATATGTTAAAATTGGCTTAGATGATATCTAATCTTTTTTAAATTGGAGTAAAAGTTACAATTTTCTCAAAATATTTAACTTTTAACCTACTTTGAGAGGCCAAAAACTATTAAAGATGTGATAGATTAAACTAAAAAAGTAAGCTAAAATTAAAGTTATTGTTAAAATTAAGTAATACTTTAAGTCTGCTTGGCGAGACTAGGCTAAACCTGGCTAATCCTTGTTTGAAATATCTACTTAATAATCACAATTTAAAACGCAAAAACTGGTAATTTTTATTAGATAATGCCTTTAATTGTTTAACTGTAAGGGCTATGATAGAACAATAAAAAGAATAATTAGATAGGCTAGATTTGGTTCTTAGCAAGCGGATAAAGCGGAGCATTTATTGTATCCTCATTCGCTTCCGCCATATTGTACACTACCAATACAACACAAAAGCTTTTGTTTGCTTTTGTTTGCTTTGGTAGTAAACAGACATGAAGAAACATAGCCTTTCGATCGCTTTATTAGCTTCGTTTAAGATAAAGGGATAATTTTTATCGGGCACTGTCAGATTCGAACTGACGTATTGCGTAAAACAATAACTCGTTTTCAAGACGAGGGCCATAAACCAGACTCGACCAAGTACCCTTAATTTGTGTTATTTTTATCCTTAATTTGTGTTATTTTTATCCTTAATTTGTGTTATTTTTACTTTTATTCTATTCCTAAGGAGGCTGGAACCGCTTGCGCAGACTACCCTTACTTAAACTAGAGTAGATAGCAACTATAGCTGAATAAATTAGATTAATCAAAGAAAGAGGAAGTTAATTATTATTTGTGCCTGCCAGCGACCCTACCAATACAAAAGCTTTTGTTAGCATTGGTACCAAACCCAAATAAAGCAAATAAAAGCAAACAAAAGGTTTTGTGTTGTGTTTTGTTGTATTGTTTTCCTACGGATACGGGAGTTTGTAATATTACTCTTGTATTTTTATATTTTGTTGTGAGCTTTATTATATACATACTCGAATCAACTGTAAGAACTCTTACTATTAAACCTAAAGTTGTATTTTACCATCCCAGCTGGGAGTTGTAAATAAGGTGGGTAGAATATTTTATAAGATTATTTATTAATTGTCCCTCTTTTATCCAATAGTTCAAAAACAAGGCATGCATTACGCAGACTAAGAAAGTAGTATAAACTTCACCTGTCTTAAAAGATTAGATTTTTGTAAAAGAAATAAGTAAGTAAAAATATTAGGATGCGGCAGACCCACTACTACCGTCCCCTCTACCAATACAAAAGCAAACAAAAGCTTTTGTGTTGTTTGCTTTGGTACCAATGCTTTGGTAGGGGGATAGCATTGGTATTTCTATAAACAACGACGAGGATTGGATAGTTATAAATTTGTTAAGACCGAAGGGAATCGAACCCTCATTAGATCCATTATGAGCGAATTGCATTAACCGATTATGCTACAGTCTTTTTTAATTAATTATGATTTAAGAGCAAAGTTTATAATCTTTAATTTAAAGTGCATTCATTCAATAGGAAAGTTTAATTATATTTAAGAAAGTAAAGAATAAAACCACAGAGTAGGCCTCGCTTAAGTACGGGGTGCGGGACCAAGACAACAAAACAAAAAAGCTATTTAATCGTTGTTGTTACTGTGTGGATGGTAACGGTTTTTTTTGTTTTAAGCATGAAAGATCTAAAAAAAGGAGTTTGGATACCACCCGTATCAGTACACAAGACTAGTACCAGATAGATTCACTATTAATCGATTATCGCGCAGGCAGCGTCACCCACCCTACCGTCCCTACCAATGCTTTGGTACCAATACAAACAAAAGGTTTTGTATTGGTAGCGGGTCCTTGCGGTTCCTTGCGGTTCTTTGCGGAGAAAGACAAAATAATACATAACCCTTTTACGAATTAGAATTTATTCAGTAGGCTGGCTTTAAACTCTACTAATTAAGAGGTATTTGTAGTTTAAAGTAAGCTTAATTTTAAATTAAATATCGTAAATATATGAGCAGTAAAGGAATCGAACCTTTTACGGTCATAGACCAATTCTTTTACAGAGAATCACCATTACCAATCGGATCACCTACTCAATGTTTTTGTTTGTTTATTTGTTTGTTTGTTTGTTTGTTTTATTTATTAAATTTAAGAGACCTTTTTTATAAGTATTAAACCCCCTTTTTTAAATATATTTGTATCTTCTTTTAAAGAGAAATAAATACTGTCTTTTTTTAATAATTAAATCGGTTCTTTCTTTCTTTTTGCTTTTGTACTATCTAAAGAATTAAAAATGTAAGACATTAAGCGTTAATTTCCTTTTATAGCCTTGCTTCCGACACTACCAAGACAAAAGCTTTTGTTAGCTTTGGTACCAATACAACAAAACACAAAAGCTTTTGTATAAACTTATATATATTTATATTTTTATTTATTAGATTTCAAAATATAAAAGAGTGATGTATATTTATTTTTTTAAAGTATAAAGTATAAAAAGGATCAAATGGATAGTTTGATGGTAGCTATAAATTATTTTGAATTACGTTTGAGTGTTAAACAGCTTTTATAACGAACATGTTGAAATTGGTAAACAATCTCCTTTTAAGCAGGAGTGGAAGTAATTCCTTAAGAGTTCAAGTCTCTTTGTTCGTAATCATGTTTCAACGATAGTGTCCAAGCGGGATAGTGTAAAGGGAGCACAACAGTCTCATGATCTGTTAGTTTAGGTTCAATTCCTGATTCCGCTAATTTAGATAATAAATTGAAAAACAAAATACTTGCATAGATAATAGCTAATTAATAAAAATTATCTTTAATAGAATCCTTGCAACCAACCCAACATTCCAGCCAGTACAGTAGCGGAGGGGTTTTAACTTTAGCAAGGCAGGTTAGATTTAAACATGGTTTACTAATGAGTCAGCGAAGCGCTTTTAACTACATTAATCTTTAAAAGAGTCTTAAGATTTATTTATTTATTTGTTTTTGTTTTGTTTTTTACAAGGACATAATCAAAGTTGTATAAAAGAGTAAGACTGATTTAATATCTTTTTCGCTATATAGCTAATTAAGTAGAAAAAAAGTAACCTTGTCTATAAAAGACTAGTATACCTATAACTATTTTTAAATATTTAACCTTATTTAGGGATGCGGTATAAATAGCTTAATGGAGTAAAACATGGAATGGTCTCGAACAAAAACAGCATTCTATAGAAGGGATTGTTAAGAATATATTAACTCTCTTTAATTTAACTTATATGTATTACAGATCCTTTAGTATAACGGTCGTACGTCTACCCTTCAAGTAGATAGTGTCAGTTCGAGTCTGATAAGGATTAATAAAATAAAACCCAACCAATGAAAGGGTATAATTAATACCAATGCTATCCCCCTCCCCCAGAGGAGATAACCCCAAGCGGTTCTTGCTGTTTTTAATTTAAATCTTTTACTACTGCCCGGTGCTCTTGATTATAAAAATATATTAATCTTCCTTTATAAAAACCAAAGTATTTTTTAATTTATATTAATTTAAGGAATAGTTTACATTGGCAAGTTAAAACGATTGCTAATCGTTCGGGGTGACCCTTAGGTGTTCGACTCACCTCTATACCGAACTAAAGATATATTTTAGTTTTTTAATTAAATTGATTTAAGGCCAGCGCTATCATGCAATCCCAACCATGACTTAGAACAACAACGTCAGAAAGCAGTAAGTTAAAAAAAGTACCCTTTCTTTCTTTCCCTTGCTCCGCACCAAAGCAAACAACACAACACAAAAGCTTTTTTTTGCTTTTGTTTGCTTTTGTATTGGTATGGTAGTAGTGATTTACTCGCCTCTAATTATTTGATTATTTAATCTTATTATTTTTATTCTAATTTTTATTTTAATTAGTTATTTTATGTTTGTAATATTAGATCTGGACTACATAAATACTTTTGAAAAAGGGTTAGTAATACCTTTTAATTATACTCTTGTACAACGGAAACTAATTTATTTACAGAGAATCATACTGTCCTTGGGTAAGGGAAAAATAATTATCCAAATACTAATTATAATAATTGGAGTACAAATCCCTATACTGTTTCTACCAATGCTTTGGTACCCCAAGGACAAAGGGAGTTTTCGTAAAGCTACGGATGAAGCCATGGAATATTATAATAAATGTTAAATTTATCAGACCTATCATTATAAAACAATAACTGGACAAGCCGATGAGGTCAGAGATTATGAGCCTAACTTATTTTATGGTTTTGATTCCGTTAATTATACTACGCTACAAAAGCTTTTGTACCGTCCCCCCTCCCACTACCAATACAAAAGAAAACAAAAGCTTTTGTGTTGTTAGCATTGGTACCAAACCAAATAAACACTTTTGTATTGGTAGATCTAGAAAAACTGACGTCACGGCCCTCAGGGAACAAAAGACTATGTAACAGCTGTTGATATCGCAAATCTCCCTTCTCAGAGAACAGCAGAAATGGAGGCAGATTCTTATCAAAGTTTAAGACATATTATTAAATCACTTCCCTACGGATACAAAAGCTTTTGTACCGTCCCTACCAATGCTTTGGTACCCCAAGGACAAAGGGGGATAGGTTTGGTACCAAAGGTAGGGTATGATTTTCTAATCTTATCTGTAGGTGAAGGATTAATAGTAGTAGGATTAGGGGTAGAAGTATTAGTCTCTAAGGGATTGATACTCTCACTAGATACTTTCTTCCCTACTTACCAAATATTTTGTAATATAACCAGTCCGCAAGGGGCCGCAAGGGGCCGCAAGGAAAGCAAGGAAAGTAATAATTTTAGATAACCGAATTTTCCCTACGGATACGGGAGTAGTAACGCAAAATAGTTTATTTAATAAATCTAATGACATTCTCTTTTGGATTCGAACCAAAATCAACACTTTAGAAGAGTGCTGTTCTACCATTAAACTAAGAGAAAAAGGGGTGATACATATTTCTAATAGGTTACGGTTTAACATTAATAATTTTATTTAAATAAGGAAGCTTATCTTTAATTTCTTGTATAATTAGAGATTTATTAAAAATAATCAAGAAAAAGCAAGATTTATCATAGCCTGCCAATTTTGCCTAGCAATACTTAGGATATTGTTAATCATTTTTAGTTAAATCTAAATCCTTTTCTACCAGCAATCAGACATATGATGTTAAATCTAGAACGCGTATACGAACTTATTAAATTGAGTTTATATTTATATTAATACCCAAGCTAACATAAGCTTTTGTCTAGGTAGGATGGTACTGGCCTCTGAAAAGCCAACCAGGTATTAAATAAACGGAACCATAAATCATGCTTTCTAACCGATTCGTGTTTAGCAGACAAATGAGAGATTAGCAATTTGTAATTTATTGGGTTACGCAACCGATCCTCCCTACCAGCCTACATCCCTTGCTTCCGTAAAGCATCATTGTATTACTAACAAACAATCGATTATAATCCTATTTTAAATTAGAGTGTGAATGCTACCAAAGCTATACCACTGGGTCCTTGGGGTACCAATACAACACAAAAGCTTTTATTTGCTTTTGTTTGCATTGGTAGGGACGGTGGTGTATATCTATTAACCTTTTATTTGCTACAAGAAAATGGATCTTAACAACTAAATTTTCAGGTATCAAGAGGAATCGAACCTCTGAACAAAGTATTAACAGTACTCCGCATTAACCACTCTGCCATGACACCTTATTATTTTTATACTTATTCACTCTTTTAAATATAAAGACATTTTACATTTAAATTATTTTGGTTCTACAGTTTAACTGTCCGCCTCTATTAGAAGAATAATTTATTTTAACAAAAGCTAATTTATTTCCCTACGCTACCAATGCTAACAAAAGCTTTTGTATTGGATAGCAAGGGAGACAATGTTATTTTCTATTATAACTATGATTTCCTCGTACAATTCTACCAAACTTTTGCTACCAAACCAAACAAGCTAAGAAGAGCAAACAAAAGCAAACAAAAGCTTTTGTGTTTTGTTGTATTGGTGTGTGCTTAGCAGGGTAAGGGGTTATTTTGTTCTTTTATTGTTATTTCATAATTAATGTAATTCTTCAGCGTCCTTAATGTAAGAACAAACAAGAATACTAAATACATAAGCTTGAATAATTGAAACAGCTATTTCAAGACCCATAATTGCTAAGAATAGAGAGAATGGAATTAAAGTTAATACTGCAATTAATAAACCAGCTCCAAATAATTGAAACAAGAATGTAGCAAGGATTTTCATTAATGTATGCCCAGCAACTATATTTGCAAAGAGTCGTAGTCCTAAACTTGCAGCTCTAGCAACGTATGAAATCATTTCAATTAAAACTAATAAAGGTACTAGTGCAAGAGGAGTACCGGAAGGAATAAAGTAAGAGAAGAAATGTAATCCATGTTTACTTAAACCTAAAATAGTAACACCAAGCCAAATAGTAAAACTAAGTCCTATTGTAAGAATAGCAGAAGTAGTAATAGCAAATGAGAATGGAATATTACCAACTAAGTTAGCTATAAGAATAAAGAAGAATAAAGAGTAAATAAAAGGTAAATAAATTTCTTTACCAATTTGTTCTCTAACCATAGAGTTTATACTTGCAAATAAGCTTTCTAATGCAATAGACCATTTAGAAGGTAATAGTTTAGTATTATTATTTCCCATAAAATGTAAAGAAACTATTAAACTTAAAACTAATAATGAGTATAAAGCTAAATTAGTTAAAGTTAAATTAAAGTAACCAAAAATAGGGGCATTTAATCCAATTAAACTAGTAACTTCGAATTGTTCTAATGGTGAATTTATAAATAAATTATATTGGTTTATATTTTGAGTAAATATAGTCATATTTTTATATTTGTATTTTATAGTATCTTACTTATTGCTATAATTAACTTTTTAATTTGTTTATGCAAGGAATATTCCTAATCCCCTTATTGTATCCGTAGGGTGTAAAAACAATATTTAAGCATAGCGCGAATATCTAAATCTATTATTTATATATACTTATATGCTTTATTAATTTATATTATTATTAAGTTTTAAAGGGGTTATTTCTGTTAATATGTTATTACTACACCCAAGCTAGATTAATACCTCATGCTAACAGTACACTGCAACAAGGGTTTAACAACCTTAATCAGATTTATTTTTGATAATATGAGGGCTTTATGTAGTCTCAGCAGTGTTTTCCTACGGTCTCCCTTGCGGACAAAACTAAATTTTCAATTTAAGGAATAAGTAGAGGAGGAGTTGTGATTCTGTAGGCCAACGGCTCGGGTTACCGGTGAACTAGTTGTTGAGTACTGTGTATTGGTGAAGTTAAGAACAGTTTCCCTATTTTACTGATTTAAATCAAGGTTGGTAATAATGGGGCAATCCGATACTTAATCTCTTACCAAATAGTTAGTTTTAGCATTGCTACAAAGCTGATTAATCAATTACATTATCTAAAAGTTGATTAGTGAAATCACGATAATCGCTACTATAATTTAGTTATCATGCTAATTTCAAAATACATTGAAAGGTTAAAGGAGAATAAATGTTTAAATTAGCTAGCTTAGCTTGGCAAATTACACGATCTATAAATGCGATTATTCTTATCTCTAATGTGGAGTTTTTATGCCGAAAACTGGCTTCGAACCAATAATAAATTCTTACAAGGAATTCGTTTTACCTATTAAACTATTCCGACTATTAAAAAAAACAAAAAAAATAGATTTTCCTGTTGTCTTTTATCTACCTTAGCATTTTATCTATCTTTCATTATACTAATAAACTATTTTAGGTTAGATTAAAAAGTTGTAGTAAACCCAAGTAATTTTTAACTTGCTAGAGAGTAATTCGCTAAATTAAGTTTTTATCACTACCAAAGCTTTGGTACCAAGACAACAAAACACAACACAAAAGCTTTTGTTTCCTTTTTTTTGCTTTGGTAGGACCAAGACGTAGTCAAAACAGGATGCCTGCACCGCTACGACGACCCTACGGATCCTACGAAAGAGATTAAGCGAAGGATGGAGTGATGGTTTTGAGTGAGGCAGCATAGGATAAAAGTTATAAATAAAATAAAGATAGAAATTACTGTAGAAAAAGGGTCATTTACTTTAGAAAGTAAAACTATTCCCTTTATTTATGTTGTTGTTGTTACGAGTAAAGAGACTTGAACTCTTACGATTTAACATGAATTCCTAAGATTCACCCGGCTACCATTTCGGCACACTCGTTTATACATTTTGTCTTTCCTACTTACTTTAATATTCCTTAATATCTTTATCTCACTTACCGCAGTAGAAGTGATGTTTAATAGATTTGTTTAATATTCTGCTTACAACTGCCCTACCGTCCCCCACTTCCCCAAGGACCCAATGCTTTGCTACCCTACGGACTATAAATGTAGTTAGTAAAAAGGCTTATATTGCTGAGACCGGCATAATTGACTAAGCCACAGATTTTCTATTAGAAATTATTTGTATTATTAAAATATCATCGGCCTTGTTAAATTTAAAATTAAAGATTTGATTGTTTGCTAGGAGACATTACTTCCCTACGCTACCAATGCTAACAAAAGCTTTTGTATTGGATAGCAAGGGAGACCGTAGGTAAAACCCTATTAATTTAAGCTTCTGATAGTAATGACCATTTTACTTTATTTCAAAAATTATTACGAGTAATCAGACTTGAACTGATGATCTCTACTTGGAAGGTAGATGCTATACCACTTAACTATACTCGTTAGTATTTTTAGAATTATTTTGTTTTTACTCTTGACTTTTTAGATTTATTATGACTCTTTTACTTTTATTTTTAATATTTATTATTACTCTGCGTTACAATACCTATTAGTAAACATTATAAAGAAATCATTTTTATATATAGCTTAGCAAACCGAGAAGAATAGCTCGATAGCCTTATTAATATTATTACCCCTTAATTTACATATGACCTTTGTTTTTTTTGTTTGAAAGCAGCCGGGCTCGAACCGGCACCATAACTCCTTAAAAGGGAGACACTCAGCCACTCGAGTTCTGCCTCCTTAAATTAAAAAAACGTGTTTATATACAATACTCTTTTAATTACTTTTTTTGTTGGTTTATGTTTGCTTTGCTACCCTAAGGATATGGGAGGACTGGCTACCTTTCTTAAAGTCCCAGCATCCTTAATACGACTCGGATGTAATATGATTTTAAATTCTTTTAATTATATTCTTTTTGGATACTTAACTAACTTAGAAGTTAATAAAGGGAATTGTTAGGCCAAAAACTAACTTATAGGGTTAACAACAGGTTATACATATATTAGAGGAAACAGTACTTAGTTATTAGAAACTAGAGAGCAGAAGTTTATATAAAATATCAGATTTGAGGGTATAATTTAAAATTATATAAGGAAATATAAGAGAAGTAAAGATTATAATTAAACAACTACCTATTCTACCGTAGGGTTAGCATATTATCGTTTTATCGTACTCCTTCCCTTTCCCCCAAGGAGCCAAGGAGCCAAGGAGCCAAGGAGCCAAGGAGCCAAGGACCCAATGCTTTGGTACCAACACAAAAGCTTTTTTTTGCTTTGGTGCGGAGCAAAGTAAAAGGTTGATAATTTTAGTTGATTGTGTTAGTACCGGTAGACAGCGTACACATTAGATTGGATAGTTTGTATTGAATCTTAAAATTTGCTTAATATTAAGTAAAGTCTTAAAAGTCTTTAAAAGAGAAGCAATTATTAGTATATTAATTTCAATAAGAAGACTTTTAATATACTTGGAAAACACAAAACAACCCGTAGCTTATTAATTTTATTTTCTTTAATATACTTTTTTAGATTATATATTTTAATCTATACTCTCTATGTGTGCTATATTCTAGACCTAGTATTAACTATAAGCTAAGTTTTCCTTATATTAAAACACCTATTCAATATTACCCACGTATGTAGAGGTAGAATAAAGTGGAATACTAAGTAGTAAATTAAGAAGTAGGTTTAATTATCAATACTTTCGGACTCATCATGAAAATAATAATCTCTTAAAGAGTCCAGGACCGTTAATTCCCTATAAATCTTAGTTTATTCCTAAAAATAATTAAAAACAAATATTAATATGAAACAAAATAAATTAACAAATTTAAACTTTCCTTCTCTATGTAACAGTATATTAGGAAAAATCTTAGAAATGAAACGAATAGAAGAACTTTTAAACGAAAATAAAGATAATAATGGGTTAACTTTTAAACCTAAATTATTTAAAAAAACATTAGAATCTAGAATAGTCTCGCTAAAAGCATATGGACAAGCATTGAATTCATATATCTCCAAAGAATTCAATAAAGAAAGAGCTTATTCACTTATAGCTATGGCTGGTAATAGTACAACAAGTAAGAATAGTTTATCTAAATCAAATAAAGAGGCCTTTGTATCTAAAACTATAAGTAGTAATAACTCTATTTTTGTAGAAAAGGGTAGTGTTGAAAGCGAATTAGGTTTAGAAATGCCCTTGCCTTTAGAACTATATCCTAACGTAAACCATAAATCAGAAACTAACAGAATATTAGGCTTAAATCTTAATAGAGTAATAAAACATATGAATATATTTTCTAAATTTGACTCGGAATTAGCTACTTATCAAAATGTTGGTTATAGATTTAAAAATGTTCAAAATCACTCTATTAAAAATATAAATTCTATTTTAGAATCTACATTTTCTTCTATGTGTGCTTTAATAGGGAAACCTTATTTATACCATGGACCTAATAAAGTTGAATTACGTCTGGATTTCTATCGAGGTAAATCTACAAATAAAGGAATAATCGAAGGTTTTAATTTTGACTCTGCTGATATGAATCCCTCACATAATGAGAAGTTAAGTCTTCTAGGTGATCTTTTAGTTGATGTTTATAATAAACCTGTAGAAGTTGAATTAAATCGTTTACACGTTCCTTTTACCAATAGTACTATCTTATCTAAAATCCTAGGACGATTTGGTAATGTTAGAAAATATAAAGCAATATTATATAAACTATTGAGAGTAGCAAGATTTAAAAAACCTACAAATCTGAATAGACAAAAAGATAATAACACTTTAGCAGATAAAGCAGCAAAAAGTATGATACCTGCTTTCTTATCTGGTACAAAAGTAAAAATCGGAGGTCGGTTATTAACACAAGGTGTTGTACCTCGAAGAACGGTATCAATCTTTCAAAGAGGTTGCTTAGCTAGAGGAAAAGCTAACTTTGTTAATACAGCTCGATTTACTAATAAAAACAAAAGAGGTGCATACAGTATAACTGTATCTATTGCTAATGTATTTGGTTAAGAATGGAGTATTTATAAACAAAATTAAAAAGAATAATGTAATCAAAATATTTATTAGATTAACTGTTATTTTCTTTATTCTAATCTATCACCCCTTTCTATATCTAAAGTAGATAAAAGTAAATAAGTAGAGAATGGATAGAAATGTTCAGCACACACGCTATATTCAACAAAGGTTAATTTAGTTGAAATAAATATAAAAGAATGACTATATAATTTTATAGATCACTTCCCTACGGTACCAAGACAAAAGCTTTTGTTAGCTTTGGTACACAAGGGAGATAGTGTTAATTTATTTCTCGGTAAATAGGAGATATCTGTTCGAATCAGGTAGTTAGTTTAAAAATAAGGGCCCCTATAGTGACTGTACTTCAACAGTATAATATGAGATCTGCCAATCTCAGAATGTAAGTGCGATTCTTATCAGTCATATTTTAACCGAGTAAAACCCTACCAATACAAAAGCAAACAAAAGCTTTTGTGTTGTTTGCTTTGGTACCAAACCTATCCCCCTTTGTCCTTAGGGAAAAAAGGTAATAAAAGAAGTGGACATTAATAATTCAAAAGATGTCTGTATTAATAACAATAGTTATTGAGCCGGGTATGGTGCGCCAACCCTTTAACAAACTAGAAACTTAACTAAATTATGATCAGAAAAATTAGAAAACTATTGCTATATCTACCCTTAAAGATGAAAATAATAATCTTTTATCATCATCCTCATTTACATCTCCAAGTACACTTACAGTATCTACTACCCCAAGTGGTACTAAGCTTCAAGATTCGAATAAAACTCAACCAGTGGTAATATCTCTGATTAAGAAGAATAAGAAATAAATCCTGGTTAGAATAGTATAAAAGTATAAAAAATATATAAAATTTAATGCTATACAATATAACCCCATTTTTGACTTAGTTTAATTGGTAAAACCCCTATTCCTTTGCTTGGATAATAGGAGATATCCGTTTGAATCGGATAGTGTACTTTCAATGGTATCAAAGCTAGCCCCCTACCCCTGCTAAGCACACACCAAAAATACACAACATCAGGCAATTTAGTACTCCTTCTCCTTTATTTTTATTGATTTAAAATGTACTGATTAAAAGTCTGTAAAGATACACTCGATAAAGATATAAAGTCTGAAACTATAATCCCTTTTAATTACCTTCTTATCATATTTTTTTATTTGTTGTCATCATAAATAGTCTTAATAAAGTAGGCGTTTTTCCAATTAAGTAGGGATATTGGGAGTACCAATGCTAACAAAAGCAAACAAAAAGCAAACAAAAGCTTTTGTGTTTTGTTGTCTTGGTATTGTGTTGTACGACCTGTATGAGTAGTAAAAAGGTTAATTTTGTTAAGTTTAGTTATAATACCAGTTTAGATCAGTCAATTATCCGCTGAAGGGTATACATTTATGGTTTAACATGTTTAAATAAATCTAAGGTTAAAAACAACAAAACTACCCTACTTACCAAAGCTAACAAAAGCAAACAAAAGCAAACAAAAGGTTTTGTCTTGGTCTTGGTCGGGTTGTATCTCGTCACCAAATATTTTCTTATATAACCAGGTTAGAATACTTATAAAAACCTCTTTCAATGTATTAAGATAGAATTCAATAGTTTCATATACAAAGTTTGAGTAAGTATGTAAATCCATAGCCGTAAATCCTATAAGAATATTCTTTAAACCTTTTAGTTTCCGTTAAGGAAAAGCGTAATTAAAATAATTTAAATTAATTAAAGTCTTAATTTATAATAGTAAAAGAGTATAATAGCATTTTTAATCTATTGAGTTGTAGTTTAATTGGAAAAACACCATTTTTTGGTAGTGGCTTTTTATCAGTTCGAATCTGGTCAACTCAGTTAAAATAAACTTTAATAATGGATATAATGGATCGCTCGCCTGCGGTAAAATCCGACTCTATACCAAAATAAAATAAAGTAATATTATCTTTAAACCGCTAATCCCGCCAGAATACTACTAAAATAATAGTAAGTTAGTCAATCAGCATACCTCTACCCTTACGTTTTGGTGTATGTTATTTCTATCAGCATCCCCATCACCAGTCCAGTTGTTACGGTATGGGGTTTAAGGCTCATAAGCAAGGGACTGATGGTTTTGAGTGACGGAATCTGAATCTAAAACTTTCATTATTTTATAACAGTTTTAAAGGCTACTAGATCGGCTGCACCGCTTGTTATGATAAACAAATGTTTAAAGAGTGGAGGGTATGGACTTTTTTTTATACACCTACACCAAGACAACAAAACACAAAAGCTTTTGTTTGCTTTTTTTGCTTTGGTAGCGGTTTTCATTCCGGGAGCTAAAAACATAGTATAACCTAGTTTTTAAATTGCTTTGGTTGTTTTGGCTTTTAATTGTTAGAAAGTTTTAATCTGTTATTTATTAAATTTTGTATCACTATAAATACACATAAATATAAAACTGATACGTAGTAAGGACAATTGTAAAGAGTAAGATTGGAGTAACAGAAATCGTTAACAATTAACTTTAACTTTGTTATTTCTTTATCTGCTGGCTAAATCCAGAGATCAAGTTCAAATATTTTACTTTATCTTTAAGTGTAGCTATTATTTTTTCTCCTTCTTTTTACTTATAGAGAGAAGAGCTTTAGTTCTATTTAAAGCTGAATGGATGAGACTTACTCTTTGCGCTCAATACTTTAAAGGCTCCGTAGGATAACAATAAAACACAAAAGCTTTTGTTTGCTTTGTTTGCTTTTGTTTGATTTGGTACCAAAGCATTGGGTCCTTGGGGTAGCAATACAAAAGCTTTTGTTAGCATTGGGTCCTTGGGGTAGCAAAGCATTGGTAGTGGGGGTGATATTTGTTATTTTTATTATCATTAAACCGAGAACTTTTTGTACAAATCGTAGTCAAATCGTAGACCCGGCTACTAAAACTTAAGTATGAAAGGGGGTTAAATTGTTATTACTATTTCTTATAAAAATTAAGAGTATAATAATAAGAATGCGATCATTAATGAGAATAAACCAGTTGCTTCTGCTAAGGCGAAACCTAAGATTGCAAATGAGAATAATTGTCCTCTTATTGAGGGGTTTCTAGATGTAGAGGCGATTAATGAAGAGAAGATTAAACCGATTCCGGCTCCTGCTCCAATTAAACCAGAACAAGCTAAACCAGCTCCGATATATTTTGCTGCTGCTAACATAGTGAATTATGTTAACTAAAAAAATGACAGTGTCTAACACATGCAATAATTAAAACTACATACTCTTTTACTTTAATAAAAATAAATAAACATGATTTATTATTAAATTTATTTAGTTGTCCCCCTCTACTAAGACAACACAATACAAAAGCTTTTGTACCGTCCCTACCAATGCTTTGGTACCAATACAAACAAAAGCAAACAAAAGCTTTTGTGTTGTATTGGTACCAAGGACAAAGGGGGATAGGTTTGGTAGCGGTTGAAATTATTATTAAATACACTGTAGATAATGTTGAGCTAAGAATTATGTTAACTGTTTTCATATTTGAAACTTGAAATGATACATTAATTAGTTCGGGACACAAACTATTATAGTATTCAACAGTTGGCTTTCGTGAGTTAAAACAGTAGAAATGTTTAGATTCTCAATTATAAAAGTTAGTATTAGATTTATCATGTGTTTATTAATTAGTTTGGTTTAACGTCACAATTTAATAGTGAGGCTTTGTCAATTATATATTTAATATTTCTAGTGTAATTGAAATGTATAGTTTGAGTTACCTGCATTCTTACTTTTTAGTGTTGTTAAAAAGAGAATACAGCCAGCATATATGATACTGTATAATGATACGACCGATAATGGCAGGAAAACAAGGATTTAAAAATAAAATAACTTAGACTCTTCTCTTTTTTAAAAATTCAATTGTAATATATATATGGGATTTTATACACTGCTAACCCTGGATTTAAGGGGGTTATACTGTGTTAATAATTCTATACTACCAAAGCTAACAAAAGCAAACAAAAGCTTTTGTGTTGTCTTGGTACCAAAGCAAACAAAAGCTTTTGTGTTGTGTTTTCTTGGTCTCGCTTTTCCGATATAATAAAAACACTCTGTTTCTAGTAAGGAGATATATCGAATCCCACTAAAATACTTGGAACAAGAATAATAAAGGCTACTGCAACTGGTAAAAGGTTTAACCAACAAAGTTCGATTAGTTGCAAGATTATTATCATTAATTTGTTTATAATTAACTTCTTACTATCACTAGTAAGTTTAGACTATGTCTTCAATAAAATATAATTAATGTATTTATTGTTGGGAATTCGTGGAAAGCCTATATTTTAAATATCTTTCTAGTCGTTGAACGTTTCTAATTTATCAAAAATGGTTTTGTTCATATAAACAGATTTTTCTATGCTAAATTAGACTTCGCTGCAAATTATCTTCTTAACCTTATGCTCGGATACCTAGACCCTAAATACTTATATAAATTATTCATGGATGGAAAGAATAGTAGTAAGAATACCAGCACTCCAAGCGTTAAACCAGCAACTGTTTTTTTTTTTTTTTTTTTTTTGGGGCAGCGAGTAACGGGAGTAAGGAAAACAGTAAGGAGTATTTAAGAGTTTCTTGCAATTTACCCAATTTGATCAATAAGTTATCACTAACTTACGCGACAATTATTTAATATTTGTGATTATCGTATCTTAATCGAGGCAATGTAGCTCGGAATAGTACGAACATAAAAATGAACAGACATGTTTTTAAACCTAGTATTATTGATTGTAAGTTAAGGAAAGAATCGTTAACAAATATTTCTGGTAAATTATATCCACCCAGAAAAAGACAAGCTGTAATACAACTAAATAATACAATTGAGCTGTATTCTGCACTAAATTCCTATAATAGATTACTTAAGAATCCGGCACTATTAATTATTCATAGGCCAGAATTATATATTCAGTTGTACAAATCCATTTTTATCTTAATTATTACCTTTTTATCTTAATTATAACCCTACCAATGCTAACAAAAGCAAAAAAAAGCAAACAAAAGGTTTTGTGTTTTGTTGTATTGGTACCAAAGCAAACAAAAAGTAAGGGGGGCACAAAACAATCATTATGTTCTTGCTTCCGCATCCTAATGAATAAGGTTTATATCATTTTCTATTAAATATTTAATGAGTGCGTATCATTATCCAGTATGGATACTTAAGTAAATAATAAGTAGAATTGATTCAATATATAATTAACAAGAGTGTAGGGTACAAAAGCTTTTGTAGCGTACGAAACTGATAAGATCCGTAACTAAATAAGTATAAACGCTGCAGTGTAGTGAAGAGTATAGAGTAAGTAATTTTACACCTTAATTTTGGCTTGTTATTTGAGTCAGTCCAAGCATCCTCACATTACTGGTAGCCAATTGCTACCCCACTTATTTTTTAATTGTATAATTGTATAATTGTGTAATTGTGTAAAGGTGTAATTGTAAGAGGGTGGAAGGGTTTGAATAATCCTTGTTAGTTAATCATATTATAAAGAATTTAAGACTTTATCATGAATTTACTTAAGTTAATAAGTTAAAGACTTTGACATTTAAGTCGTTGAAGTAAGAATTTTTCATACTTGCTGATATACTTAGTTAATACGAAATTATTACTTATACTTAATAAGTATTCTATTAATTTAAGTAGTTCCAGCATATAGTCAAATAAACTATCATAAATAGATAGTCCCCTACCCTTTTCTAGTTTAGAATTTTGTATGTTAAACAAACTAGATTAGGGATTCTTAAGAATATTGAGGAAGAAAAATACGAATATGATTGAACTGTGTTCCGTAAAAAATCCAGCAACTAATTCTGATTCAGCTTCTTGCAAATCAAAAGGAGTACGGCTCGTTTCAGCAAGGATAGAAATGAAGTAAAAGATGAATACTGGTAGTAAAGGAACAATAAACCAAATAGCTTGTTGACTTTCAATAATAGTAGTAAAATTTAAAGAACCTGTTAATAAAATAACAATAAGAACAGCAGAACTCAAAATTAACTCATATGAAACCATCGAAGCAGTTGATCTAAGTGAACCTAAGAAAGCATATTTAGCTATTATTTATTTCTATTTACAATAATTTTGTTAAATCACTTCCCTACGGATACAAAAGCTTTTGTACTCTCCCTTGCTCCGCTTCCCCAAAAACCCAAAGATAAAAAAGCAAAAAAAAAGCTGTTTTGTTGTGTTGTCTTGGTAGGGAAGGAGAACTACCGCTTATCTGTGTAAGAATATATCTCTCCCTTTCGGCACCTTTCGGCACCTTTCGGAGGTTTGTTTTTTACTGCATACACCTCCTACCGTAGGTAGCGTATGATCCATAGACTCGTAGAATAAGCAAGGGTAAGAGGCAGTTAAACTCTTAAAAAGTTAAATTCCCGTTTTGCATACGGATAAATTTTAAGTATTACAAAAAAAACAAATAAATAAATAATTAAACAAATAAACAAAGAAATGTATATAAAGGATGCATTGTGGCCGGTACCGAGCCAGACAAATATAATTATACAAATAATTTATCCATTACACTTAACTTGAAGTAGTAGGGACGCGAGCAGAAATAAAGAATAAGACCATTTCTTAAAAATCATATAAGTAAAAGTATTAAAAAAATTAGATCTAAAAGGTGAGTGGGGCTAATATTTATAAGCATATATATCTTACTTTTCCTTACCCCTCCTGTTTATAAGATTAATTACTTAAAAGAGAATCACCCACTACCAAGACAAAAGCAAACAAAAGCAAACAAAAGCTTTTGTGTTGTGTTGTTAGCTTTGGTACCAATACAAAAGCACACACAAGCAAACAAAAGATTTTGTGTTGTGTTTTATTGTTTGCTTTGGTAAGGTTTTTTTAATATATTACTGCCAGTGGCCTTGTGTAAATTTTTATAAACGTATGGTCGTTGAGGTATTTTATATTTACCTGCTAGTTACTTAATTAATAGGATTACTTTAATGGTTATTGTAGTCCTTGGGGTACCAATACAAAACCTTTTGTTTGCATTGGGTCCTTGGGGTACCAAAGCATTGGGTCCTTGGGGAAGTGGGGGCACAAGACTAAATAATCATAGCGGTAAAATACAAGTTTTCTAGCATATAGTTTATTCCGAATTATTAACTTTAAATAAATTAATGTTATATACAAAAATAATAAACAAAAATAAATAAAATTAATAATAAGATCCCTTAACCTGGATATAGAGAAAGTAAAGTATATTTATTTAATAAGCTCAAAAGCCTCACGCAACTGTGTTTAGGGACCGAGCGCATAACTGCATATTGAAAACCACCTTTCATCCGAATGGCGCCCACCTAGTAAGGATAAGACTAGATTTCGGCTAAGCGATGCTTTCGCCTTTGTTATATGCTAATAGAGTTGTACCAACAAACATAAAAGATTTACGATTAAGTAAAGATTGGATTGGGATTTTATAGTAATTATTTTAGTAATTGTTCATCATTAAAGAATAAAAAGACCTTTATAAAGTGATTGGATTTACCCCTTAATGGCTCTTCCCTACCAAAGCTAACAAAAGCAAAAAAAAGCTTTTGTGTTGTCTTGGTACCCCCAAGGACCCAATACAAATAAAGCAAATAAAAGCTTTTGTATTTTGTTGTATTGTTTTCCTACGGATACAAAAGGAGATTATAGTACTAGCATGCTAATGTTTATTCCTAGGGTAGAAAGTCAGACGATTCTTATTAAAGGGTTTTAAATCACCATTATATAATTTTATTTACCATTACCTAACAATTTCTATTACCCTTTTGGAATTAGAGTGAACCCAAGTTCTTACAACTTAAAATACTATCTTTTAACTCGTTTGTAGGGTTTGATCAACAATATTTTTTAATGGTTATCAAAGGGTAGGTTATAACTTTTTATTTAATAAATATTCTATAATTAAACATCTCAAATTATCCAAATTAAATTTTGAATTGGCACTCCAACCGGCAAATAATATACCATAAACTCCTAAAGAAGATAGAGCTAAAGTATATAAGATTCCCATTGAAAAATCAGAGATAGTTAAACCTTGTCCAAATGGAATTATAGCCCAACCTAATAGACTGAATATCAATGTAGAGATAGGAGCTAGGTAAAATAATACTTTATTTGATTGAGCTGGTATAACAGTTTCTTTTAGAATTAATTTTAAAGCATCACTGAATGGTTGAAGAAGTCCATAATATCCTACAGTATTGGGTCCTACTCTTCTCTGATGAGCGGCTAGTTGTTTTCGTTCTATTACGGTAGTGTAAGCAACGGCCATTAATACGGGTAACAATACTACTAAAACATCTATTAGATTAATTAAATAATTTAAACAAGTTACAATTAGATTTATCATGTGTTTATTAATTAGTTTGGTTTAACGCCACAACTTAATAGTGAGGCTTTGTCAATTATATATTTAATATTTCTAGTATAGTTGAAATGTATAGTTTGAGTTACCTGCATTCTTACTTTTTAGTGTTATTAAAAAGAGAATACGGCCAAGATACGGTATCAAGGTTAAACGTATTAAGGTATTAACATCCTAATCACAGAATCAAGGGGAAAGTATCTTTCAACCTTTACAATCAGAATGCTTTTAACTCAGGTTATGTTGCGTTATATTCGTATTATAGAAAGCTATGGTTTTAGAAGATTTTAAAGAAAAAGAGAAGTTATTTTAGTCTAATAAAGTATTTATAATAATTTTAAATTTACTATCATTTAGTATTATATAATTGAAACAAGAAAAATATAAAAAAATCAATTTTTTAAAGATCTTATACTTAAAGTATTGTCCTTATGACAAGTTAAGATTAGAGGCTTTTCACCACTTCCCCAAGGTACCAAAGGTTTGGTACCAAAGCTAACAAAAGCTTTTGTCTTGGTAGTGGTAGTGGTTACCTATCATAATCTATATCTACCATTTCTAGCTAAAGCTAAAAAAGAGTTAAATTTAGAGAGAGTATTCGCACTCCGCACTTCTTTAAACCTTAGTATTGTGGATTTATTCTTTCTTATAAATGCGATTATTCTTATCTCTAATGTGGAGTTTTTATGCCGAAAACTGGCTTCGAACCAATAATAAATTCTTACAAGGAATTCGTTTTACCTATTAAACTATTCCGACTATTCAAAAAACAAAATAATAGATTTTCCTATTATTTTTTATCTCCTTTAGCATTTTATCCATCTTTCATATTATTGTTTTTAACAGTTATTGTTTTTCTAACTCTTTTAATTAAAATACTTTAATAAAAACCATGAAGTAACCGTCTATTTATGTATAATGCTCCATACAATCCTGTAAATTAATTTAGTATTGCGCAAATATTCTACCGATTTTATTTAATCTTGTTTTAAAATAAAAAAAAAATAGAGTTAGAAATAAAACGCTGTGGCCTACGGAAAGAAAGTGACCTATTTTTACATATTTACTATATAATTATTATAGCCAATCAATAGTTCTTCCCTACTTACCCTACTTACCCTACTTACCCTACGGAGGGAAAGCTTTTATTTTAGGATTTCGCATATAATCAATTTTTAGAGAAACAATAGTATAAAGACCAACAATATTTTTAATTTTCAATAATACATAACCCCTATTAGCTTTTATCTTAATTATACCGCATTTTGTGATATTTTGTACATGTTTAGCTAAAGGGACTGGAACACCTGCTTTTAAATACAACAATTATTTTAAGTTTATATCTTGTTTTGCATGTAGAATTTGCATTGTATAAATGGGCATGTCATTCCATTAAGCTATTAAAGTTAAAACCTAAAAGATATCGATCCTTAAACATAAGGTTAGAATAGTATCGAACTGTTTGTTTATTACTAATAGATAGATTTATATTTCTGCAACGATCCACTATTTATATAATGAAGGGGTTATAATTATAGTATTTGTTTATTTGTGTAAATTTTGTTTTATTTGTTCGTTTTTTTGTTTGTTTATTTTGTTTATTTCTTTGTGTAAATATTAATTTATTTAATTGTTATTATTTACTGGCTTTATCCCCTAATACTGTATCGAAAAGAGAATTTTCAAGTAACCCTGCTAATGGTACAATAACTAGGAACCAAGCAAAATAGAAGGCTGTAGCGAACTGTCCTATTTCAACATAAGGAGTAGAAGGGTGTTGAGAACCGATAAACATTAACATAAAGAAATCTACAACAAAGAACCAAAATGCAAATTTCATTAATGGTCTAAATTGGCTACCTCTGATTCTAGATAAATCTGTTAAAGGTAAAACTAATAAAATTAATAATGAACCGAACATTGCAAGAACTCCAAGAAGTTTATTTGGGATTGATCTTAAGATTGCATAGAAAGGTAAAAGATACCATTCAGGTACAATTGAAGCAGGTGTTTGCATTGGATTGGCTGGGATATAATTATCGCTGTGACCTAAACTGTTAGGGAAATAGAAAACCACAATAGACAATGTAAGGAAAAATAAGAAAATTGTAACAAGATCTTTAAAAGTGAAATAAGGATGCATTGCATATCTATCACTTCCAGAACCTATACCATTTGGATTATTTGATCCATGCACATGAAGAGCTATTAAGTGAGCTATTGCTAATGCAGCTAATAAGAATGGTAAAACAAAGTGAAGGGAGAAAAATCTGTTAAGTGTAGCATTGCTTACACTGAAACCTCCCCAGATAAGTTCTACCAAGTCTTGTCCAAATACTGGAATAGCACTAAGTAAATTAGTAATAACTGTTGCACCCCATAAACTCATTTGACCGTAAGGAAGGACATAACCCAGGAAACCAATCGCCATCATTAATATTAAAATAATAACTCCTATTGTCCATACTAGGATTCTTGGTGTTTTATATGAACTGTAGTATAGCCCTCTTGCGATATGAACATATACGAAAATGAAGAAGAAACTCGCGGTGTTTGCGTGAACGTATCTAACGGCCCATCCTGAATTAACATCTCTCATGATATGTTCTACTGAATTAAACGCAAAATCCACATGTGGTTGGTAATGCATTGCAAGGAACACTCCACTAAGAATTTGTATTATTAGACAAGTCGCTAATAAAGAACCGAAGTTCCATAAGTATGAAATATTTGCAGGTTGTGGAGAATCCACAACGTATGAATTTAATAGCCTAAGGATTACGTGAGTTTTTAATATCCTCATATAAATAAAATAATAAAATATAAATTAATATAATTTGATAACTATTTGACTTTTCCGCCAGTATATAATCTTTACCAAAACAAATAAAAGCAAACAAAAGCTTTTGTGTTGTCTTGTTTTCCTACGGATACAGGGAAGCCATGTAATTATATTGATAGATTAGTCTTAAGTTTGAAAATTTAGAACTAATATATATGGAATTTAAGTTACTGTTTTAAGTAAATACAGTCCTGAAGAAAAGTTCAGGTTATAAAAGAAATTGTTAAAAATGAAATTTTGTTTGTTTATACTGTTATAAAATCTAATATGAGAAATATTTATATCTCATATTTATTTTTAGATAAAATTATCCGTTATACAAACAACTGTATCATTATACATATTATATATGTGATTTTGGTTTAAATTTTAAGGTTAATTAGTACTCAATTTCTCAACTTTATTGCTTAATACTGCAAAACGATTTAAGAAAAAGAGGGGTTAAATGAGTGGAGTTGATTTGCATCTTATCTCATTCTTCTATTAATTACTTTATTAACTTTTAATTTATCTTTAATTAAGCCCAAGAAGAATCGAACTTCTACAAATTCCTTATCAAGAAATCATTCTACCTTTAAATCATAGGCTTATTAATTTGTTATTTATTTGTTTGTTTGTTTGGTAGTTTGTTTGTTTATTTGTATAATTGAGTCAGAATAAACTCTGTTATTTAACGATTCAATTTTTAAAAAGAGTACAAATTTTATAACTTAGTCTTTCAACTCCAAATATATTTTATATAATAAGAATTAAAGTTAAAAATTAAACCTTGCAGTTGATAATGGCGTAATGGCGTAGTGGCATAGTGGCATAGTGGCGTAGTTGGTACGCAATAAATTAATGGATTATTGATTTCCCCTACCCTACCAAACCTTTGGCACCAAACCTAACAAAAGCTTTTGTATCCGTAGGGAAGGGATAGCTTTGGTAGTATTAGTATTATTTAGACTCTTTTATGTTAATATATTTTTTGTAAAGTTTAAAATAATAATCCTATTTTTGTTACTATAAACCTCCAATTTTGGCAGAGAAATAAATATGTTTATAATAATATTTAAAATGGTATTGGAAATAAAAATAACCCTCCTAATCTTCCGGACGTATAAATAAAAAAAAAAGGTTACCACTACCACTACCAAGACAAAAGCTTTTGTTAGGTTTGGTACCAAGACAACACAAAAGCTTTTGTTTGCTTTTATTTGCTTTTTTGCATTGGGTCCTTAAGGTACCAATACAACACAAAAGCTTTTATTTGCTTTTGTTTGCATTGGTAGTGGTGGAACAACACATAAAGACTATATATTCTAATGTTAAAGTATAACCATCCAGTATAAATCTATCCCTCGCGGGGCACAAAACAATAAATAAGAGGTATCTTTGTTATTTATATATACTTTAATTTTAATGTTAACGTAATTAAGTTATTAAATATTAATTTTCCAGTTATACTAGTAGCATTTATCCGTAAGGAAAAGTTTCTGTTTATTAAACTTACTATTTTGTATTTATTCTAACTATGATATTTTTAGTTTTATCTGCTTAGTTTACAGTTACGCTAGTAAGGGGGTTAGAATTGTTATTTTTATTGTTATTTCGAGAAAGAAAGATAGGTGCGACCATCGATAATAGTAATATTACACTAACTAGGATTAGCCAAAAAGCTCCATATGTATAAAGACCTTGACCTATACTTTCAATTTGTAAGAAGTTTGTAAAGGCAGTATCTGCAATTACAGGACTGTATGTAAAATAAACAGTATCTAAAGAAGAAAGATCTGAACTTAACAATAGTCCATTTAAACTAGTAAATACTTCTAATAGAGCTGAAATAGAAGAAACGTTATTAAATGTAAATGGAAGAATAGTAAAGAATTCATAAATAAATAATGAACCAATGGCTAGAGCTAATGGGATTGTTTTTGTATACTGAGATCCAGTTTCAAGAATATCACTTAGTCTTATATTAATCATCATAATACAGAATAAGAAAAGAACTGTTATTGCACCTATGTATACTATGATATAAGAGATCCCAATAAAACCTACACCAGTCAAAATAAGATAACCTGCAGCATTTAAGAAAGTAGAGATTAAAAAAAGAATACTTATAACTGGATTTTTAGAAGTAATTACTAAAACACTTGAAAGAAGAGCACCGAAAGCTAATATGTCAATAAATAAATTTGTCATAATTAAAAAAATAAAATAAAGCCTGTGTACCTTTCATCTATGAAATCATATTACGTGACCTTACCTAGCTTTAAAACCTAGCTACTCAGAAAAACAGATGATAGCTACACTTATATCCTTTACGCATCTTCAGATATCTATTGTTAAAAGAATTATGTTGTAAAATTTAAGAAATAAAACAAATAAATATATTCCATTTAAAAAAATAAGATAAGAAGTCGTATCGGAATTGTACCGCTGATACAATGCATTCATTCTTAAGCATGAAAAAGCCCAGTATAAAAGGCGCGTATCTAACAATACAACTGAATTTGTTAGGCAGGGTAAAGCATAGAAAGGAAAAATACTATGTTTACTTGGAATATAGATGATTTATCAGGCTTAAACTCGATTATTATAAAACATGCATATTAATATTAATAATAAGAATAAGAATAAGAATAAGTTACTAAAAATATAATAAGTTATAACCATTTAGACTTATAAAAATAAAAGAAATAGTCTAAAGGGGTAATATTGGCTATCCTTATATACATATCTTCTATAAACAATAGTCGGGCCTAACGATAAGCTAACGTATACTGTAAATAGATCTTGCTTTATAATTGAAAACCGACGAGAGGCTCATCCTTGAACAGTTTAAATACGTATTCAAGCAGGATTTTTACCAAGAAAACATGCATATTAAAAATATAAAAATGCATACTGTTAAAGATTAAAAATAATCGTATAAAATATCCTATTTAATAGCAGTCAAATACTTCTTAGTGCAATCAAAATAGTCTGAAAAAGGGCATACAAACATTATAAGTTGAAATATAAATATAACTAGACTTTACTAACAACGAGAAACTGAGGATAAGGGTAGCAAGTGAAGTTGAAGTTAGCTTTTGATGCAGTAAATTTATTTTTTAAAGTTACTATTAAATAGAATCAAATCGCTAAAACTCAAAAAGAGTCGCGAAGGTACACTAAGTAAAAAGTTAGCGTTATTTTTGTTATTAACAAGGCCTCTTCCATTCCATGCCTACCGGATCCGAATGGTAGCGGTGCACGCGCAGAATATATATATCCTTTATTTCTAGAACATCCCTACCAATACAAAAGCTTTTGTTTGCCTTGGTACAAAGGCTTTGTAGCAATGCTTAGAGGCTGGTGAAACGTTACAACATGCTAGAATACGTATGATAAAGATAGTCAGTTTGACACAGAATCGCTATACCTCGACTAGCGGATCATGGTAAGGGAGGATCGGTTCCGCTACGGTTGCGAGAGAGTCATGAAAGTAATGTTAGTGCAAGAGATGTTTACCTACCGTTCGTGAGCTGGATAAGGTCGTTAAAAAGTAACGTAAGCATCGTTGATGCAAAACCTTACAATTAATTTATATAATTCTACCTTGCAAACCTAAACCGCTTTTGTATGGTTAATTATTTAAGAGCCACCCTTATCAATTATAAGTTAGAAAAACACTCTTCCTTCGGAATAAGGTAGTTGATTCTTACAACCTGTAAATCGCTACTATAAGTAATGGTCAGGAGTCACTTTGTCCAGAAAATTCTGTGAGTTAACTGATTAAATAGTTGCATAGGTATACCTAACTACAATAGGAGTTTATTTAACCTGCTTATTAAAAAGTGAATAGCTGCGCTGGGGAAGAACTAAACATTTACATATTTAAGTTAATTAATTAAAAAGCGTTATAAGTAAGGTGGTGTGATTGGTTGGGTGTGGCATGCGTTAAACCATCCCTGCGCAGGCAGTATAGTGAGGCTGGCGGTTTGTTAAAACTGTTATTAGGGGAGTGCGGATCATACAGGGGCGGTGCTAGTGTTTAAATATTCTCTTCTTTGCTAATTATATATAATTTTGTTGTCTACAAATTGCTATAATAATAGGGTTGGCACGAATCGAACGTGCTATTTCCCTTATTTACCAGTACCAAAGAAAAAAAGCAAATAAAAGCTTTTGTGTTTTGTTGTCTTGGTACCAATGCTAACAAAACCAAACAAAAGCAAAAAAAAGCTTTTGTGTTGTTTTGTCTTGGTAGGGGTTGTATTACCATTTCAACCTCAACCCTTATGTTTATTATATCAATATTTTAATTCAAAATTATATATATTAATCTAAAGTTTTCCAATCCTTAAATTTAGAGCATCCATTTTTGTAAGTATCCTACCGTCCCTTCCACAAGGACCCAGGGGGATAGGTTTGGTAAGTAGGGTACCAGTACAACACAAAAGCTTTTATTTGCTTTTGTTTGCTTTTGTTAGCATTGGGTCCTTGGAGGAAAGAGTGGGGTTCAACATTTCTTGTTTTAATTATTAGACAAAAAGAGAAAAGGAACTATTGTTATTTAAAGTATAAACGCATAAAAAGTGGAAAGGTAATATACAATATTTGGAACCTTTTACCTTCATTTTGGCCTACGGAAAGAAAGATAAGATTTTACTGCATCACTAATACTCTTAGATTTTTAGCAGGAGTTATTTGTAAATTAGTTAGAAATTGGACGACCAACCAAAGCAAATAAAGCAAATAAAAGGAAACAAAAGCTTTTGTGTTGTTTTTTGTTTTATTGGTACAAATAAATAAACAAAAAATAAACAAACAAAAGATCCAGAAAGGGGGTTAAATCGTATTGTTATTTTTTACATTTTCTCCTGATAAAACAGATAATAGTGCAGGGACAAGAACAATAAGTAATCGAGGATCTGCAATAGATATATCCATTAATAGAGGAGTAGATACAATTAAAATGAAGGAAAGAAGCCATAGAATAATATAAAGAGCATAAGTAGTAATATGACCAGTATCTTGTTTAGATATATCATTAGCAATAGAATATAAAGAAGTACTTAAACCATGAGGTCCTGCAAGTTCAATAATACCTTTATCTAATACTTTAGAAATAGTATAGGCAAGTTGTAGTCCTGCTCCTATAACATAGTTATTATATACAACATCAAAGAAGTATTTACCATTTAAGAACGTATAAACTTTTCTACCTAATGAACTTTCAGTTAAACTAATTAAGAATCCTGGGTTGAAATTATATAAATAAAGGGCTAAACTACAACCTAATAAAGATAAGATAGCCGGAAGTAGTTTAATGAACAATGGTAAGGAGAATTCAGCATCTGCAAGTACATTTCTATTAGGATGAATGAATATAGAATTTCCAAAGAAATCTGAACCCATTCCAACAAATAGGTCTGAGAAAATGTATCCAAAGGCGATCGAAAATATAGCTAATATGAATAATGGAATTATAACTGCTAAGTTAGCTTCATGAGTATTTAGATAACTTGATTTTGGTCCATTAGGAACTGTTAAGAAAACAAGACTTATTAATCTAAATGAGTAGAAAGCAGTTAAACCAGCAGTTAATGTTCCTAATACATATGCATAAGTTCCACTGAAACTATATTGAGCAAAAGCTAATTCTATTATAAGATCTTTTGAATAGAAACCAG
>Ga0233335_1000034_pt1 | contig 58688 bp, 58 predicted proteins | sample GEONDECOMP222_FD_180695 | JGI IMG/M metagenome (GOLD analysis project Ga0233335, IMG submission 180695) | Leaf litter microbial communities from Shasta-Trinity National Forest, California, United States - GEON-DECOMP-222 | ecosystem: Environmental > Terrestrial > Plant litter > Unclassified... | reverse complement strand
TAGGTCCTGTGAGCCGTGTTCGTCGTAAAGCGTTCCCACCGCGGTTTCCGAAGCCCGACGCCTATCCACATGGGCCGATCATTCTCTTGAAACGCGCAGCCGACCCTCGGATTGTCGAAATTGGGACATTCCCGACGTTCGCGGGCGATATATCCAACAGCAGCTTTTGTCAGAAGCCGACGTTCAACGTTAGCTCCCGGCCCAGGAGTTTGAGCCGAAACCGGATCCCGCTGTGACCAATTTTGTGACCTTAACCGTCTGATTCTCTGTTGGGCGCAGTGTGATCTGTTTTGCCCAAAAAAGTCAGCTGGTCCGAATATGGCTGCAACCTTGGCATCTGACATCGTGTTTCTCCATCCTAGTCACCGCGGGTGGTGCGGCACCGATGGATGGAGAATGGGTCGGAGCATCTGCTCGCAACATCGAACTCACGTTGGATGTCGGCTGGCCGATCGTTGGGGAGCCTACACCATCGTATAGGTCGCGTGCGACCGACTTATTGGTACGATCAGGCCGGCATCTCGAACTCCTTCGACAGCATCGAGATCACTTTGAACTTGCCGAAGAAGAGATGCACGATCGTAATGCTGCCCTCGAAATCGGGAAGTCCGAACACCTCGGCCGTGTAGATGCGCTCGTTGTGCAAGCCAGGCTTGCCAAATTCCATCACGGCAAGCGGCTTGCCGCTGTAAAATTCTTCGATCCCCTGCTTCAGCGCTTTGCTGGCAGAATCGCCTCCGGTGGCGAGGCTGGGGTAGATGTGGTTGATCGAGTAGTTCGCGGGCAACGAGCGTTTTTGCGAGGCGGCGATCAACCCACACGACAAAGCCGTGAAGAACTCGTCGAGCCGTTTGATCCGAACCGGATAGGCAACCCCGCCCTCGACCTGAACAGCGCCCTCGGCGAGCATGTCGCGCAATTTTCCGCCATTGAACTCAAGCTGAGGCGCGACCTTGGTGAGCCAAACTTCCCTGGCTCGATTAGCCGGCGAGGCGTGCATGCAGATCTGGGCGAGGACGTACAGGTCGTCCTTGGATTTGGCGTTGTTGTGCGCGGGGCAGGATTTGACCGTCACCAACTGGTGCTTCTCGCCTTCGGGGAAAAAGGACCGCGGCGGAATATGCTCTTTGGTCGTGCCTTTCTCCTCGCAGCCCTGGAAATAGCAGGCCATTTGTCGTCCCTCCCTTGTCGCGCTTCGCGATCATCATCGCGGCCTTTGGCCGGCGGTGTGTCGGATAGATATTAAATTTTGGTGTGGCCGACGGTCAGATCTCGTCGATCCGCCGGTCTTCGTCCGACAGAAAGGTGAGCTCGCGCCAGTCGGTTTGGCGCGCCGGTGCCGCGGTAATGGCGCGGCGACAATGGAGCGGTGTGTGCCTTGAAATGGCCAGGCGCCGTTCTATTTCGAGGGTGTCAGGGTCGTGAGCGTATTTCGATACGCGACAAAGAACCGCTTCCGGTGAGAGTCGGGAGATCTGAACGGCTCGAACCAACGGGCTGCCGGTGACCTGTTTCGCGCGTATGCGCGGGACGGGTATCGGCATGCGGTTCTCCGATCCCGTCCTTTTCCAAAGAACCCACCACTACAATGGTTGGAGAATGACATGGGAAAGTTGCTCGAATTTCCGAACAAGCTCGGCTTAACGATACGCAGCGGCCGGCAGCACCGGATCGCGATCAAGGTGATCGACACGATCGACCCGCGATTGACGCGTTGGGTGACGCAGTTTTTCGTGCAAGAGGCTGAATTCAACGCACATGCCGGGTTTACCGACGAGTTGGTCGCCAATGGCGACAAGCATCGGTTCGACGTCACCAGCACGCGCGCTGTTCGCCGGTTCATCGCAGGGACGCTGCATTTGGTTAGCGACGACAAGCTGGCGATATGGGTCGATGGCGTACGTGTGCGCCCGCTGGTCGCCCGCCGCGCTTAGCTTCGGCAGGAGCGGAGGTCCTTCGATCTCCGCTCCTTTCGTTTCACCCGTACAGTTTTCTAAGTTTGCCTCATCCATCAGGGTCCCGCACTGCGCCGCCGAGCGCTGATCACCTCGCCGCTAGGTGTCGCCGTCGTGGACCTCTACCACTGCCGTACCGCTGAAATTGCCCACGCTTTCGCAAGGCGCTGGGTTGCGCTGTGAGGAGGCTTCAACCGCGAGGAAACGAGGATTCGATAGCGGCATCGTGCCGAGTTTAGCCATCACAGGATCCTTGGCCTCGGCGAGTTTGCTCAACAGACGGTAAATGTCGGTGTGGCGCTTACTGACCGTGTCCTCGCAGAGCGCGAGCACCATCTCCACCAGCTTTTCGGCGCGCCTCGCCAATGCGGCGCGGTTGTGCATCCGACTGGACAGGAACCCCAGCTGGTGATCGCGATCGGAAGGCCGAAGCACCATCGCCTCTTCGAGCAGCGGGGCGCCATCGACCGGCTGCCCTTTACCGAAATGCGCGATTTCCTTGTCGCGAAGTTGCATGAGTTCGCGATGCACCGCCCGTACATCCGCTGGTAACTGGCCCTCGCCAAACCATTTTCTTCGAGCGATCGGCTTTGTATCCGTCGCTCGTGCGTGGAGAATGATGGCGTTGGTCATCAGAGACCCGACGATCGTCGTCATGTCGTCGTCACTCAGCGGTGTTTCGTCACCGGCATGCGTCAGACGACGCAGCAAATTCAGACCGAGCAACGCCTCCTGCAGATCTCTGTGCGCTGATGACACCGCAGCGGCGCGTTCGATCGCCTCGACCAGGTCGGGGTGCTGCCCGTCCGCGCTGAGAAGGGTTGCGAGCTCGGATAGATTGTAGACGGTAGCGGCGGTCAACCGTCCAACGTGGCAACGGCCGGGAGGTTTGACTAGCCTTCCCGAACGACGCCGTCAGTCCAAGGTTGCTACGATTGGTTCGGCTGGGATAGATGGCGGCCTGCACGAATGTCCCGGATTAGGGTGCATTCCTGACCGTCTGAATCGAGCGATCTAAAGGCAGCTTTTGTCAGGAGCAGACGTTCAGAGTAGCTGATCCGAACGACCGGCTTTGGTCGTTAGCGGATCACCACCACCTCGACGCCAGCGGATTTCGCGATCGACTTCCAGGCCTGATCACTCGTCCATGCCGGCAGACCATCGCGCTGGGCAAGCGCGAGGCAGAACCGGTCCCCCAGACTCAGGCCTGTTTCGGCCGTAGCCGCGCGCAGCCGGCCGGCGATGGTCGCCAGCGCCTGGTCAGCCGACACGACGGTCATCGGTAACGGCTTCAGCATGGCATCCACCTCGCGCTCGGGCATACCGGCATGGACGAAATGGCTGATCACCTCCGCGTAATTGACGGCAGACATGCTCGCGCCCGCAATCGCGCCGGCGACCTTCGTGGCGCCGCGTTCGCCTTTGATCATCGCGATAAGCGCCGAGGCGTCGAGGACGACGCTCATTCGCCGCTGTCCTCCCGGCGCCGGTCGAGGAAGGCATCGACGGAGGACTCCCGGTTTCCGCCCGTATATTGCTTGGCGAGCGCCTGGGCGCGGGCGACCGCTTGAGCCGCCGTGCGCAACACAATTCCGTCCTCGGTCTCATCGAGATATACTGCACCACCTTCAACGAGGCCCAACCGCTTGCGGATGTCAGCCGGCAGGCTCATGCGACCATTTGGCGTGATGTTAACCTGAACCGTCACCGTAGCTCCTTCAAGATTACGAGCATCATTGCCATGATTGTAGCGCAGCTTCCTGAGTTGCTCAAGGATCGCACATCGTGCCCCATGCCTATCAGTCTGGTATCGAGCTCAATCTTTGCCACACCGAGGGCCACGCGCCGCGCTCGTGAGCAATGAAGTAATTAGCGATAACCTTGATTCCTGCTAAAAACATTCTGGCCGGATCTCGGTCGATGCGATAGTGGTTTAAGACGGCACGCGGCCGATTTGGTATAGGGGTAACGGTGCATGACGAGCTCTGCCGATGAGATGGAGCCGGCGCCCGGCAATGGGTCGGAGCTGGACGCTATCGTGGCGGAAGCGGTTGTCCTTCTAGATCATGTTACGTCCCTCGAGCCGTATCTCCCCGAGCTCGCCCCGGATGACCGCGAGCGCGTCGATGCCTATGTCGCCCGCGCTTCGGCCGACGCGACCCTCCGCGCTTACAAGTCGGATTGGCGACTGTTCTGCGCGTGGTGCTTCGAGGCTCGCTACGCGCCACTCCCAGCTTCACCGTCAACGGTCGCTGCCTTTCTTACCCTGCTGGCCGAAAGCGGGTACAGTCCGGCCGAGCAGCGATTTTCGAAGCGCGGCAAGTTGCTTCCGCGAAAGGAGCCCGTTCCACTCGGAAAGGCGACGATTGGCCGCCGTCTCGCCGCGATCGTGTTCGCGCACCGGGCAGCGGGGATGGAGCCACCGACATCTCAGCCCGATGCCGCGAGGCTTGAGCGGGCGGTACGCGGCATCCGCAAGGCAAAGAAGGGAGAGCTTCCGGGGAAAAAGCGCGCAGCGGACGGTGACGTTTTGCGGGACATGCTTCGCAACATCGCGGGCGACGATCTGCGCGCGTATCGGGACCGCGCGCTTCTGGCGATCGGTATGGCGGGAGCTTTCCGTCGGTCGGAGCTGGTCGCGATCTCGGTCGGGCGGGTGTCAGAAGACAGTCGCGGCCTGCTCATCCGAATTCCCACGTCAAAAACAGACCAAGAGGGTAAGGGTCACACGGTGGCGATTCCAGATGGGCGGCGGCTCGAACCCGTTCGCCATTATCGAGCTTGGCTGGAGAAGGCTGGCATTACGAGCGGGCCGGTCTTCCGCAAATTCACGCCTCAAGGGCGGTTGACCGACAAGCCAATGAGTTCCCAAGGCGTGGCCTTGGTGGTCAAGGCCGCAGCAATCGCAGCGGGCTATTTACCGGAGCTTTTTTCGGGCCATAGTCTACGCGCTGGCTTCCTTACCGAGGCGGGGCGCCAAAATGCCAATCTCTTTAAAATGAAGGAGCATAGCCGGCATGCCTCAATCGAAATGGTCTCTGAATATGTGCGAGATCATGAGCGCTTTCGAGAACATGCAGGCGAGGGATTCCTTTAAGACGAGCCGCGGCGCGACGTTCCGCGATCAATTCCTCCCATGCTAGCGGTATGGTTCGATAGGGGCGCAGCATTTCCTGAATGCTGGAGGGAGCCTCAGACGATCGAAGATGCAATCGCTCGCTGTTCATTTCGAAATCGTCTATGTCGCCTCGAGCACGTACATAGCGCATGATCTGTCTGCACGAGTCTCTTCAGTCAACGATATTTCGCTCCGAGCACTCACCGTTCCGTCAAAATCAGAGCCAGAAGCGGATTCCGATAATAAGGCATTATCGGAAATCGATTGGCCGACTATATCGGCAACGGGACAAAACCCGCCGTCGGCATGAGAACCTGGGAGCGTCAGCTTTCGGATGAAGCGGCCGTTCGCGATGGCGGTGGTGTCATCTAGCGAACGAGCTGAACTGGTCGTTTGAAGCTTGGCAGTTTTAAGGAAGCCGATCAGGGATCGCGGTCGTTCAGCCTACGACTGCGGATGCATGCCGGGTAGCGGCGACAGATCCGTAAACAAAGTCGTTCCTGAAAACGTAGCAGCGGCCTCTGAGGGCGATAACATATCTTATGTTAAATCAATGACTTATCGGCATGGAATCGTAACCGGGGCAGATTGCCGGGCAGTCAGGCTTTCGCGAGCCTGAGGAGGTCCGGGAGCGCCGGGACAACTGGCGCGCCGGCGACAGCGAAGCGATCGCCGAGGAACTGGTAGAACGACACGCCCAGCTTGCTGCAGGTCTTGAGGATCCCGAGCATGGTGTCCCGAGCGACTTTGCCATTTTCGCTGACGGTGCCACCGGAGATCTTTCGCTTGGTAACGACGGTTCGGATGTCGTTTTCCGACCCGTTGGTGTGCAGCGGGATCTCGGGCCGATCGAGGACCCGCAGCAGATCGCTCTTGTGTTTGTGCAACCGGGCGAGCTGGCGATCGAGCATGATGTAGCCCGTTTTCGCCCAGAAGATCCTATCGAAGCGGGCCCGCAGCATGCGGGCTCGTTTAGGGTCGGGTGATTGCTGATATGCCTTGAGGTCTGCGTAGAACCACCAGATCAGCCCGCGCCGGATCTCGACCGCGCGACGATCCGCGGCGTAGGTCGGCTGGAGCTTGTAGACCAACCGCTCCGCGTGCACCCAGCATTGTGCGTGGCACCCGAGCTTGAACTGCCCGGCGCCGTCCGAGACTATCACGGTGTCGCGCAACAAGTCCTGCTCGCACAGGCCGCCCCACAAGGCCGCCTCGGTGGCGACCTTGACCGGATCAGGCGTGATGGCGAGCTTGTCGAAGCCCAGCGCCTCAAGATGCGCGCGCCACGAGGCCTCGTCGGCAAAACTTCGGGTTGGATGATTGGCCAGCTGGATGATTTGCGCCGCCGCCATATCCATCGCGTGCATTTTGGTCAGCGCCGCGTCGTTGACAACGTGATCGGCACGCCCTGCCTGAAGTGTCCGCAGGAAAGCGCGGCGGGACTTCGACTGCGTTGTCCTGAAGATCGTGAACCGATTGTCGCCGGCTTGCGTCACGAACGCGTTCTTGCCCGCGTGGCGCGCAGACGTGTCGTCGACGCTGATCCAGCGCGCGGTATCGAGACCGGTGCGGAACACGGCCTCGTCTTCGGCCACCAGCGCCTCCAGTCCCTTGCTAAGCAGGCGCACCACCTGCCGCTTCGAGATCCGCAGGCCCATGCCGTTCAGCAGCGCGGTCAGCCGCTCGCTGGTCACCTGGCCCTGGAAGTGTCCCGCCGCGATGAACCGGCGCAACTCAGGACCAAAGCCGCCGAGGATACCCGACGGCAACGGCGCCACGATCCGTTCTCCAGAAGTCGTTTCCCAACGCTCCCGGCGGTACCGGACCACCTCGACCGCGATCCGCAGGTCCTGCACCAGCACATCTTCATAACCTTTGAAGCGCGCGCCAGGCGGCACCGCTGCTGCCTTCAATGTGACCTCGGACGTCACCACGACTTTGTCACGGACCAAGCCGCGCGGACGCTTGCGCGCTTTCTTGCCCGACGACTTCGAGGTCGCGCCTTCCATGCCGGATGGCTTGAGGCCGAATTTGGGACGAGGCGGCAGACCTTTCAGGCGAGCGATCTCGTCCTTGAGAATGACGATCTCGGCGTCCTTCAACGCCAGCTTCGCCGTGGTCTCTTCCTGCAGTTCGACCAGCGTGTCCTGAAGACGCTTCACTTCACCGACCAGCGTATCCACCACCCGTCGGAGATCCGACAGCGAGGGGTCATTATCGAGGCCGGGTCCGTTTCGATTCACCGGAAGCTTGAATCAGAACTCGGTGCTCTTGTGAACCCCCCGCCCGGCAATCTGCCCCGGTTACCATGGAATCTGCATGGCACCACTTGAGTATCCAACTGGCCGATCCAGGTCGGAACCGCGACGTTCGCTGTTTGCATGTCCATGACGGTACGGTTGTCACCCTTTGGAGCCCTCTCGCAGCGACCGAGACCAAGACACTCACGCTTCCGCACTCCTACGCGCTGATGCGTGCCGTCGTGATCCGGCGGGCCGATTACCCGCAATTCAAAGGCGTTGGCATCCATGTGTTGTTGTTGACCCGAACGGCGATCGACAAGACGGCGCGCGGCTATCGCCTGAGCGGCTATCTTGACGCGATCGCCATCGACGAGACGGGTCTAGTGGACCTCGGCGAAAAGCCACTCGGACCGTTGGCCGTCGCTTCCACGCTTTCGGCCGCGCTCCCGATCGCGAGTCAGCTTTTCCCCTTGGTCGACGATATCGATCGCGATGGCTGGCCCGATGTCGCGATTGCTGATCCGCAATCTGGGATCGCCTCGCTCCGTTCTTAATTCCCTCCAGACGAAGATCGTGTCGGCTTCGCCGGTTAGCGCGACAAGACAACGCTGAGGTAGCGGCTCGCCTGCTCTGGACATCCGAGACCGCCCTCCCATCTGGGAAGGACGGAGATAAAAAATGGGGGAAAACCCAACCTACGACGAACGCGTCAAACGCCAAGTGCGTCGCAAGGCCTTGTCGCGCGCCGTCCGCCTCGTGACCAAGCGTCGGGATGCAGCCGCCGTCGTTGCGGCTGATCATGTTCGCCGCGCGCGTAAGGCGAAGCTGACTTCAGACAGCAGCTACGACCGGGAAGCTGTCCTCGAGCTGCCGCGCGATACCGTGCGCAATTGGGAGCGGTTCCGCCGGAAATCGATTGGTCGCCGCGAAGCGTCGGACATCATCGTCGCCTACCTCGCGGGCCCACGACCAACCAATGACCTGAGGGAATTCATAAGGCTCGGGGTGCGGCCCGAGAATATCTGGGCGTTCGAGAACAAGGCCACACTTGCCGAGGATGGCGAAGAAGATCTGCGCCGGCTCGAGGCTTTAGGCATCAAGTTTGTTCAGGCCGGTATAGAGGACTTTCTCGCGACGACGCCGCGGCGGTTCGACATCATCTACGTTGATGCCTGCGCTTCCGTTCTCAACGAATGCCGGATGGTCGCAACCGTTTTCCGCCACTCGGCGCTGCAGCCGCTTGGCGTACTCATCACGAATTTTTCGAAGCCCGAAGAGAACAACGAAGCCGATCTTGCTCGCCACGCCTGGGTGATCGCCTCCTACCTTTTTCCAAAGCGCTTCTGGACCAAGCCCAATGGTTCGATTGTCGAGGGGCCTGCGGCGTATGATTATGTACTCGCGCCCGGAGATCTGCTCCCCGACCAAGATGACAATCCGGGACCTGAGCAGAAGGTCTTCGTCGATGCCGTGCGCAGGCGATTCCACCACTATTATGGCGAATTCATCACCCGCAACGTCATGGACATCGCATCTGTGATCGCGCCGATGGCGCGGCTCGTCGGATCGCCACTCTGGAAGCATCTTGCGAAAGGGAATGACACCAAGCCCGCGATCGACCGAGGCAAGGCGATGCTTGCCTGGGGTCCCGACAATCGCCCGCTCTGCGGCGAGGCCATCGGATCTTCGGATACGACCTCACTGCTTTGGGCCTTCGCCGCCTGCGGCGCATATGGGGCGCTCGACGAGGCATCCGCCTGGCCGGCCGAGCATCAGAAATTCTTTAAGGGCTGGATGGAGCGCTTGCGCGGCATGCCGCAGGGCAATCCCGATGCTGCCGGCCTGGTCGCTGCCTATCACGGTCTCCGCATCGATCGGAGCCTGCAGTCCGACACGCTACGCCGGGTGACCGATTATAAATATGCGCAGATGGCGTTCCTTTGCGATGTCCCAAATGCCGAGCTCGGCTTCTATCCCGCCATCGCGCAGATCGCGCATCCGATGCACTGCAATGTCCGTGAGGCGCGGCGCTTTCGCTATACCGCCAAGACTAACGAGATGTTTCTCGACGTCCTGCCCTTCGACGAATGCCGCTATGTCTACGATTGGCTCTCCGCGCCGGCGCTAATGACCGCCGACTGGTCAGACGAGCCTCGGCAGCTTGCCTACCGCTTCGCGCTCGACGGTATCGCGAAGGCGGCCCACACCTACCAATCGGATATCCTGCATGGATGCAACGTGATCGGGATCGACAAAGATTTTCCAGCTGAAGAGCTGCCGCGACGCCGTAAGGTCACGTAGCGTCACATCACCCCGGTCCAGCGATCCGTCAGCCAGCGATCGGACGGAACCCCGCTCGATTGGTCTGGCGCCATGAAAACGATCAGGACCGAGCTCCTCGACCTGACGAGCCGGCAGCGCCCTTCGCTGAAAGCCGCCCAAGCGACCGTTCAGACAGACGCCGCTTGTGTGGATCGCGGCTAACGCTTAAGTAGCTTCTGTCACGTACTCGTGACGAAAGCCGCATGCGCACCAACCTCCCTCGGGCGGAAAGTGCCTCGCGAATGATGGCTGTGGCGTTGCTTGCACATCCATCTTGCGGGAGAATTGAGATCCTAAGGCCGGTCGGCAGACACCCTTAGGTTGAATTCTCCGGCATAAGACATGCACGAGGAACACCTCGGTAGGCTGAGCAGCGATGAGGTTGATCTGGGCGACATATAGGTTGTCGCTCAGAGCACCCCTCACTCCCGAATATAGTCATTAGGCGCAATATTGAGGTGCGGCTCGCCTTTGTAGGTCGCCCGATCGCCGTGGCAGTCTGGAAATGTACCCTTCAGCGGCCGAGCGTTCTTGCGTTGACCGCTCGAATGATCGCGCCGGCAGTCGTAGTGAAAACCTGGTTCGTAGTGACCACCGAGCCGGAATCCTCCATTTAAGAAGCATCTTGGGTTGTGCGGCAGATCTGCGCTCGCCGCCATTCCGTGATGCGCCCTAGCGGGAAGCCGGAACTGGATATCGCGATCATCGGTGAAACATTTGGTCGAACCGCCGCCGACCTTGCCAAAGGGATAGCGCGCCTCGATCGACTTGCACGCCGACAAGATCGCCTCGCTCGGTCGAGGTGCTAGCGGCAACTCCACCGAGAGGCGCTGAATGATCGCGGCAACGCTCTTCCCGTGGAAATTGCGCAGCGGCAGAAGCAACGGCGTTCGGTTGAGGCGCGTCTCGAACTCAGAGTTCATTGCGTTGACAGCCCGCACCAGAGAAGGTGTGGCAGCCCGCAGCGCCGCGGCGATTTGATTGACCTGCATCTGTGCAGGACGACCCTGCGTTTCCATAGGCAAGGGCAGCGTTATCGTCCGCAACATCGCGAAGGGTGCCAGGCGCTCGAGAATATCAGTGACGTCGAAGCCTTCGGCGTGGAGCACGATGACGCCGCAACCATGATCCCGCAGTCCGGTATCAGACTTCAGGGCTTTGGTAATTCTAGCGAGCAGGGCATCGGCGTGCATGGTATCCGGCCGATGGGCCCCAGCATCGTTCGGCTTCAGCGGCTCCGCTATGAAGCGATTGCCGGTGCCGAATATCGTCGCGGCCTGCTTCTGAATTGCGTTATAATGGGTTGCTGGCAATCCTGCGATCGCGACGATCACCGAGAGGTATTTCCCGGCTTCTCGAGCAGCTTTCGAACCACATCAAGCGGCAGTGTCACCCGGTCAAGGTCGCCTGAGGGAATAAGATCGATTAGGTCGTGAAGTGCCGTCGCTTGTGGCTTCGGACTCCTCGGCAGAGATGATTTGGTAGGCTGATAGTCGGCAGCGGCAAGAGCGTGTCGCCCCAGCCAAGCCGATATGCGGACGGCGATCTGGGCATCATCGCCACCAACCGCGAGATCGTCGGGAGACACTTCGACGCCATTGGGCTCGTTTTCCCCGAGGGGAAGGTCCACGAATCTGGCAGGAGCTTGGAGGAGAAAGCGGCGCATGCCGTCCGCAATCGACTTCCCGAACGCGATGCGCATCGCGTTCTGGTAGGGAAACTCGGATAAAGGCGAACGCTTCTGGCTCTTGCCCGCAAAATACTGAGCATAGGGCCGCTCGTACGCCTCCCCTTCAGGAACAAGCCCCCAGTTGGTCGGCTGCTGCTCGTTGAAGATTTGGTCGAGCTCTGGAACTTCTGCTTTCAAAAAAGCCCGCATCTGCCGGCCTCCAAGGAGCTCGTCGACAACGATCTCGTTGGCAATCAGAAGCGGTTTGACCTGTGCGATCAGGAAGCACTGCCCAGGCCGCCATTTCTCCTTGACGGCGTCCTTCAGCAGCGTTTTCCAATCTTTCATCGACACTCTCCTGCACCCATCGATTACCCTTAAGGTGGCTTCATCGGCGATGCCATCAGCAATGTGTGCAGCCCCTCATCGCCCAAAGCCTTATTAACGCGGAACCAAACCGCTCCGGAAGCGGTCGCAAGGATCGACGAGCGTCTCAAAAGAGAAGACCTCGACGCCAGCCCGGAAAACCCACGATCCCGATCTGGCAACTGCTACTCACGCTTGAGCAGGACGTCTCGACGTCGATGACCACAAAATCAGGCGTGTCGAGCTCAGGAGGGGCGAGATCTGTGACCATTTCCTACGCTAGTTTATCTGAATGGGGTCCGGCTAGCGTTCCGGACCGCCGCCCGCCTTATTCGCTCAAACGGCCTTATTCAAAGCGCAGCGAATAATGCCTAGAAATTGCCTGCCAGCGCTAAACGCACATCCGGAGCGATCGTGTAAACCGCTTCGCGCTGCGCACCTCGATTGGGATGGTCGACACGGTAGCCCTGATAATGGCGATGCAGCAATCCCGCGCGCACCAGGTCCGACACCGCCCGGCTGACATTCGTCCGTCCGGATCGAAGGATGCGTGCCTCAATCTCCTGGTCCTGCTGCTGAGCCAGATCGCCTTCGGTTTCCGAGGCGTCCGCCTTTGCCATCAGCTCCGACCGAATCGCCGCAATCATGGCCGTACGGCGACAGTCGCGATTGGCCAGCGGCGATAGCGCCTGGCAGAGCCAGTCGCGGACTGGAACCTGTTCGGCTTCGCTTCGGACATAAGGTCCAAGACTGCCATTCTCTCCTGCTGCCTTCGCGATCAGGTTGAGGATGAGCAATACATACCTAGGACGTTTCGACACTTGCGAAACGCGCTCGACAAGATCTGGCAGCGCGACGACTGGCGGCACCACCGCCCGCGGGGCTGGTTCGATCTGATCGAAAAGGTCGATTTGGTGGAACACAGCGTGAATCTAGCACAAGCGATTCCGCTGTGAATCCCCCTAAATCACCGGCTTCAACAAAAATCACCAGTGTCACTTTACCCGCACGGTAAAGTGACACTGGTGATTTCTTCAAACGGTACCTAAGACTCGAACAACCGACCAAAAGGTGGAGTTTCGGCAGAAACGCTCAGCAGCGCGCAAAGACGAAGCTGCGCCAGAAATAGGCCGAACGACCTATCGCATCTCCAGCCTCACCGCGATCGATACAGGCTAGGCCTGCCGTCTGGGCCGCCGCCAACACGTCGGCGTCGCTATGCGCAAAGAATAGCTCCACAGGCTCATCTGCCCCCGGCGTCCGCAGATTGAGCGCGCACTTGCCAGTGTCGGCGAGCAGCCCGTCCATCGTCGCGAAACTCAAGGTCAAGTCGGCTGGTGCGATCAGCATGATGACTGCCGAGCACAGGATGAAGTCGTATCGCTCCCCTGACCCGCTCAGGCGAGTGAGCCGGGGCAAACGGTCATCGATCCAGCGAATGCCATTACCGCTCGCCGCTCCTATCGCCCGGAGGCCGTCGGAAGGTTCGACTGCCGTGACCTCAAGCCCGCGGGCCGCCATTGCGCGAGCGTCGCGCCCACTGCCCGCGCCGATATCGAGAACCAGGCCGCTCGCCGGCAGGTAGCGCGACAACACAGGATGAACGGCGTCGAACGAAACAGAATCATAGCGCGCGGCAAAAACTGCCGCGTCACGGTCATAATAGTCCGGTGCTTCGAGACGATCGGACGAGGCCATCAGTCAGCCGCCTTCGCCGCAGCGGTTTTGATGAAATAGGCGGCCGGATGGCAGCTCACGACGAACGAACCGAACGCGGTCATCGCGAGCAGCGCCGAGAAAATGCCGACGATGATGTAATTGCCGCCGATCCGGTGCTTGCCGTCATAGCTGCGGATGTCGCGCAGCACGCTTTGCATCACCCAGCGCAAGCGAATAAGCGCTCCGATCATCAGCACATTGGCCAGCCCTGCGAACACCAGCAACATGATCGAGGGCGCGATCGTCACCATCGACGCCATGGGGTGTCAGCGCGCGATCGCGCAGCAGATCATCGACCAGAAGGCAGATTATGTCCTGGCCCTCAAAGGCAATCAAAACACCCTGCATAGTGATGTCAGGCTGTTCGTCGACGAACAAAAGACGCGTCATTTTTTTTCGACAGCAAGAGTAGTCGGCATGAGAGCGTTGACGGTGATCATGGTCGGATCGAAACGCGGACGACTACAGTCATCCATAATATCGCCTGGCTGCAAAAACAGCATGGGTGGCCAGGGTTAAAGAGCCTCATCATCATCGAAAACACCCGCGAGATCGGCAGCAAGATAGAGCAGGAGACCCGCTTTTACATCAGCTCACTCAATCTGCCGGCCGACCAGCTCGGCCCGATCGTCCGCAGTCATTGGGCGATCGAAAATAGCCTGCATTGGGTGCTCGATATGGTGTTTCGCGACGACGAATGTCGCGTCAGAACCGACAACGCTCCGGCCAATTTCACCACCATCAAGCACATCGCCACCAATCTCCTGCGACTGCCCGATGACAAACATTCGCTTCGATCCCGACGAAAGATTGCTGCATGGGATGACGAGTTTCTAGCCAGCCTTATTTCACGCTGACCCGTTCACCCGATTCCCCTGATGTCTCGCGGTAGCGTGCAGCGGTTTCTGGGAAGCCGAAGAGACCTGTCTTTATGCTCAGAGCGTCACTTCGGCATTGCGCCAGGCAGCCGCGAGAGGAGGGCCTTCGATATCCTCATCGACGTGTCCGATGCGCCGGTCTCCTCGGCCGCGACGTCCGAGCAAATGAAGCCGGTCGCGGCGGCGCTGCGGTCCTGCGGAGCCCGTCGCATCGCCTGGGTGACCGGGATTGCAATCAATCGCATGCAGCTGCGCCGCCTCATGGGGCAGCGCCCCATTTCCGCATTCTTCCTGCCCGCAACGAGGCGCAGCAGTGGCTCGATGACAGGCTTGCCGAGGACCAATCATTCAATCGTGAAGGCATGATCGAGCGTCCCCGCCAGCCATAATCCTTTCTCGTTGCCGTATGATCGGCGCTATGAGATGTTTGACAGTGACGTGCGTCATTGCAGGCGGGGGTTTTGCCATGAACCAGGAGTTCGCTGACACGGCGCGGCTCGCCGCCGAAAGTCTGTCGCATGAATATGAAGACGGCAGCAGGATCATCGACAAGGTCGAGGATCAACTCGCCGGACGCCGCCAGTCCTTAGACGAATACGATGTGGCGACCGTCATCAGCATTTCGACCGCCGTTGTGAACGTCCTCAAATTCCTTTGGGATGTCTCAAAGGACATTCGTGACATCCGCGCCAAGAAGCGGGCGGATCTCAAGGCGCGCATCCTCGCTGAAGCCAGTTGGCCGAGCGGCCTGTCGTCGGACGATCGCGAAAAGGTCGTCGAAGCGGCGCTCGACGCGATCAAGGCGGGCTGATGCCCGACCTGCTCTGCTCTATCGGGCAGGGTAGAATGTCCCTGCAGATAGAAGGTGGCAACGCGCTTCCGGACGCTCCATTTGCCCCCGCCGTCTCGCGCGAGGACCTCGCATCGCTCGATGAGTATCTGGAGCGCTATCTCGACTTTCCGATCGGCGCCCGACAGAATTGGGCCAGAACCTTCTCCGCCGAGCGCTTTCCCACTTGGGGACGTGCCCTCGGTGCCTGTCTGCGGCCGGTATTGCCTGCCAGTCCTACCGAAGCGCATGAACCGCACCGTCTCGTACTGTGCTCGTCCGAGCCGCTCGTCCATAACCTCCCCTGGGAACTGGCACTCGACGCATCAGCCACGCCTCTTGGGCTCTCATCGATCAACCTGTGCCGCGCAACCGGCGAGCTGCTGCCCAATCGCCTTCTTACCGGGCCTCGCCTCAAGCTCTTGCTAGTGATCGCGCGGCCCGACGGCGTCGCCGACGTACCGCACCAGATTGTTGCGCGTGTGCTTATGACCCTCAACGAGCGCCGAGGGCTACCGATCGACATTCACGTGCTGCGTCCGCCGAGCTTCGCCAAGTTTCGGCATGCGCTGCGTGTCGCTGCGGCCCGCGGCGCGCCCTTCGATGTGGTGCATTTCGACGGCCACGGCACGATCGATCCCAGCAATGCTGGACCCGTCGGAACCTTCCATTTCGAGCCGGAGGCTGGCACCAACGGCCGTGTTGCCGCACCTGCGCTTGCGGCAGCTCTCGATGAAGGCGGCGTCCCGCTCATCCTCTTCAACGCCTGCCGCTCGGCAGCGCTGACGGAACCGGGGGACCTCTCCTCGAGCCTGGCGACGGCTATTCTCGACCGGCCGGGGGTCTGCGCAGTGATCGCCATGACCCATATCGTGAGCGCGACCGCGGCGCGGCTCTTTGTCGAGGCCTTTTATGCCGCCCTGCTCGACGGCCTACCGGTCAGTCGTGCGGCGACGCTTGGGCGCCGTGCCCTCGCCAGCGACCCGTCACGTCCTACGCCTTATGGGCCCCGCGCGCTCTCCGATTGGATGGTGCCGGTCCTTTATCTGAACGCCGATGTCGTAGTGCAAGGTCTGTCGCAGACCGAGGATCTCGGCGCGGGCAGTGATCTGCTAGTCGCCCGCGACGACTACATTTTCGCACTCGAGCAGGCCTTCCAGGCATCGCCGTTGGTGATCCTCCATGGCTGCGCAGGCGTCGGGAAGTCGGTCATCAAAGCAGATTATCGACGTTGGGCCGAGCAAGTCAGCGACCAGGACGGGCGTTCGCTGGACTTCGTCATCGAGCACCGTTTTCCCGTCGACGGCGATGCCCGCATTCTCCTGGAAAGGGTGGCTGGCACGGCACTGCCATCAAACGATCCGGCTTTGAATGGCGACACTGAAGCGCTGGCGGCGCGTGCGATTGAGGCTCTGCCCGGTCGCAGCGGGCTCGTCATCCTCGAAGACTATGACATCATCTCGCGCACCATTGCTGACGAGGCGGCGCTCGAGGCCTCGCGTATCGCGCTTGGCGCACTGATATCGCTCGCCCAACGCGCCGATCTCCAATTGCTGTTTGTCGAACGCGCCGCAGACGAAGGGCTCGGCGCTGGGTTCCGGCGGATTCTGGTCGGTCCGATGAGCGACGTGCAATCAGCGGAGTTGGTGGCGCGCCTCGCGCCGGACGCGGCGGCTGACCTTTCCTCTCCGCACATGCGCATGCTCATGACGCGGCTCGACGGCATACCGGGTGCGATACAGGGCGTGGTGCCGTTGCTCGCCTCTTTTCCAGCGGCAATGATCCTCGACGCGATCAACGGTTTTGGCGGTGATTGCGCGCTTGCTCTTCTCGACGCGATCAATCACGCGGATCTTGAGCGCACACTGGTGTTGCTCGAGCCCCCGGTAGCCGACCTGCTACCGCTGTTCGCCGCCACCGGGTCGGCCGTCGATATCTCGCTGCTCAACGGCATCTTTATCAATCTGCCACCGGATCATCCCCTCAAGGCGTCTGACCCTCAGGCCGCCTACCATGTCGGTCTGTCGTTGCTCGGCAGGGGCCTCGCGATCATGACCGGCGAGCGCGGCGCCGTCGCTATCACGGACGTGTTCGAAGAGCAGCGCCCGGATATGCTCTGCCTACGGCCGCACCCGTTCCTGATCACAAAGGCGGCCTATATCTTGGGAAAGATGTGCCGACAGCCGGGGAACGAGGATCTCGCCGAAGCAACGTTTTTCGCGGCAGTCTCGACACGCGCTGTCCGCGCTGGCGACATCATGCGTCAAGTCGAGACGGAGCAGCTCGCCGACTTCTGGCTTGCCCGCCTCGCCCTGCAGTTCGATGCCTACGAAGCGTCGGCCGAGGCCGCCTATTCGCGCGGCTGGATCGGCCTTTGGTTCAGTATCTATACCGCGTTGGCCAAGATCCGGCGGGGCGCCGGTGATCTTGCCTATGCAGCCGAATGGACGAGGCGCTTCCTGGAACGCTATCCCGAACCGGAGGACGTCGGCGCTGAGGACGCGGCTCATGCCCTCTGGCTCACGATCGCCAATAACGAGGGAAAAAGATTGATCGATAGCGGCGACCACGAGGTCGCGATCGATATCCTCTCTCGCTGCCTAGCTTTCATGCCGCCGGAAACGACGCACCCGCATATGAGGGCGGCAATGGTTACCTACCGTGTCTTCGGCCAGGCACTCGCAGGCCTGCGACGCGAGAGCGATGCGATGGCGGCGCTCGACTGGTTTGATCTCGCGCTCGAGCGTGCGAGGGAAGCGGGCGCGACGTTTCAGATTGCCAACGGCCTCTACGATCGCGCTGGTGTCCTATCGGGCCTCAATCGCGGCGGCGAGGCGATCCGCGACCTGCGCGAAGCCTTGCGACTTAGGGAAGGCTTGCCCGACCCGGTCGAAACCGCGCGAATTGCCGCGCTGCTTGCGCGGCTCTCCAAATACGCGTTCGACGATCCCCAGCCGAAGAAAGACGCGATGCGCGGTCTCAGCGCCGCTGCTAAAGCGCATAATCCAGCAGCCCGCGTCACGGCTTTCCTGGCCAGCGGCGATATCGCGTTTGCCGCAGGCCGCTATGCCGAGGCAGAGCGCGAATTCCGGGCCGCTGCAAAAGTGGCGGAGGCCAATGGCGGGGTCGACGCTCGCATCTGCCAGCGGCTCGGGTTTGTCGCCGACAAGCTCGGGCAGGACACGCTGGCGCAAGACTGGTTCAGGCAGGGGGTCGAGCACGCGGAGCTCAGTGGCAGTCCGGGATTCGCGGCGATCTTGCGGCTCTCCCTCGACAGACCGGAAGCGGAGACCCACAAGGATCGCCAGCCCGATGTTGCGCGAGGAGGTGTGAATTGGCTGAGAGGATTTCGGTATCGAATTGGCCGTAAGAGCCGAGAACTTGGTGATTAAGGAGAAGTCGCTCCGCGTTTGGCCAGATCCTTAATCCAAATCGCGCAACATCCGTCCTGCCGCCCCGGCCTCAGCGGCCAGATTTCGATTGTAAGCGAGCGGCATGCGCGGACTTTTCCACCGCAGCGCGTCCATGATCCCGCCGATATCCTCGCCGACGCTGAAGAGGTCCTGGGTGAGCCCAATCCGCGTCGAATGGGCACTGAGCCCCTTCAGCAACCGGACCAGGTCGTCCCTGGTGAGATCGGGCATCGCTCCTCGATCGAACGCCCGTTGCGCCATGCCTCGAAAGATCGGTCCGATCGACCCCACATGCAGCGCGGCGGTGCCGACATCATACTCGACCCGCGCCGGTATCGCCTTCCTCGACACGGTCTTCATCAGATCCCAACGCTCGCGGCCAGAGATGTCCTCGATCCGCCGGCCCTTTTAGGCGGCGCGGGCCGCATAGCGCCGCACCCCGACCCGTCTGAAGATCGGACCGGTTTTGATCTCAGCCGCCTCAAGCCACGCCGTGATCGCCCGCACGGTCCGTGGGCTCAGATAGGCAGTCGCCCCCTCCCCGTCCTGGTCACCCTTGGAGCGATGGATTTTCAGCAGCCGCGCATCCGGATCGAGCGCGTCGACCACGTCTTGGACGACGACCGCCATGAGCTCGGCGGCACGCAGGCCGGTGTCGTAGGCGAGCGACAGCAGAGCCCGGTCGCGCAGCTCGGGCAAGCTGTCGTCGCAGGCGTCGAGCATCGCGCGGATGTTGAGCCCGCGGGGCTGGTCACGCACCGCGTTGCGGGTCTGGCCCTTGAAGCGCAGCGGTCGAGCTTGCGCCTGAGCGGAGCCGACTTTGCGGCGGATCGCCGCCAGTCGCAGCGTAACCAGCGGCGCCTTGGTCGGATCCTTGAGGTCGAGGAGCACGTGTATCCTCGCGATCGACGCCTTGTAGCGGGCGAGCGAGGCGGGCTTGGCGCCCTGCCCTGCCCGGGTATCGAGATAGTCGGCGACGAGCGCGGGTGTCGCTGGCAGTGTCACGGGGCCGTGCTGGCGACACCATAGGTCGAAGGCATCGATGTCCGAGGCGAGCGCACGGAGTGTGTTCGGCGAGGAGGCCGCCTGGAAGGCGGCGACCAGATCGTGGTCGACGGTGATCGGCTGGTCGGTCCGGAGTAGCGTGATCGCCCAGGCGAGATCGGCGCCAGCGGCGCCAGCCGGACGCGCGCTCGCGATTATAGAGGCAGTGGCGCCAAGGAGCGCTTCAGGGTCGGTTGCAGCCACGTTTTCGCCATAGCGCGACGGACGCCATGGCGTCCAGCCGTACATGTGATAACTGCAATATCGCCGTATCCATGGAATATATTGAGGGACGACTGAAATATCTGGCCAACAGAGGTGGCGGATAATGGACGAACCAAAGTTGTAATTACTTTGGGCTCCCGTCGCCTACATTTGCCGAAGACCGTCTCGTCGTTGAGACGGGACTCAGCCCGAGGTGCCCGCTGCCAGGTGTCGAGGTGAGCCGTCATCTCTTCGCCCTGCCCCGCAGTCGAGACGTTTTGCGGTTTGGCAGGCTATCTCGGCAACGCTCCCTTTATCGGCTCGCGCTTGGACAGCCGAGACAGGAAGAGCTCGTGGAAATGCTGGGCGCGAAAGACCCCGAGGTTATTAGCGAACTGACGCGGCTGGCTCTCGATCTTTCCGCCTTCGGCACGGAGCAGGCGGCGCTCGCCTCCTTGCGGCACGCGGCCGAGTAACTCCGTTACAAGCCTGCGGTCGGTCGAGGTCTCGCGCGACACAACGCCGGACGCAACTCTGCGACCCGCTTGGTTCAGCGGGTTCGAATAACCAATTATGTGGGAAATCTGTGCCCCGGTGGTATGCTGACAGGGACCACCGGGGGATACCCGGACTATATGGCACAATCATGCCTCAAAATCAAGAGACTGAGACCACGTGCCGACGTTGACCGCTGCCCTCTCCGCCGACCGCTTCGCGACCTATCTGCAGTGGGCGTCCGGGGACCAACGCCTGGCCGAAAGGCTTTACACTTATAACGTTCAGCTGTCAGCGGCCCTCTATGGGCCGCTACACATGCAGGAGGTCGCGCTTCGCAATATGGCCGATCAGGCTCTTGTGCAGCGCTTTGGGCCGGCCTGGCACATCGACGCCGCCGTGATGACACCGGGCTACCCGCGCGACAGCGTCAACAGGGCGATCCAGTCGCTCCTAGGAAATGGGAAGGTCGGATCGCGCTCCCAAGTCGTTGCCGAGCTGAACTTTGGATTCTGGTCGTCGCTGTTCGGCCGGCAGTCCCATCATCTGTGGCAGGCCCTTCGGCCGATCTTTCAGGCGCGTGGTATCCAGCGCGGTATGATCGCGCAGAATCTTCGCGAGCTTAGGCTGCTGCGCAATCGCATCGCCCATTACGAGCCCATCGTCGCGCTGCCGCTGGCGCAACGCTACGCCGACATCACGACGCTGACCGGCTGGTTGTCGCCGTCTGCGGCCGCATGGATTGTACAATATTCAACTTGGCCGACGCTCTACCCGGCCGTCCCGATCCTGATCCCCGACCCGGCAGCGGGGACGTTGGTGATCGCGGCGGCGGCTATCCCTTACCTGCCCGTTTGACGCCGACGGCCCGAGGATCGGCGCGACAAAGCGGTGCGATCACCAAGCACTCGCACCGCCACGGTGTCCATGAGCCTGCATTCAGTGTCCAGCTGAAGCGGCTTCCGCGCCACCTCAGGGGGCACTATTTCATCGCCAACAGAGACACACGAAAACAGACGATCCTAATTCAGACGCTTCGACAATATTGATGACACTGGCCGATTTGTAAGGCGCCACGTCATCAGCACTGCGACTGAATTCAGGCTAACCTGCGTTTCGCGGCAAGCACAGCCGACCGATGCGAGCGATTATACAGAGGTATGAACGACCGAAACCTTGATTTCGGCGTGGCGCCCTCGCGTCTGATCCTCCTGTGGCCGGCCGCGCGATACCTCTCTGTCCAAGCAGACGCGGTTAGAAATCGAAGAGGGATCGGAACATGGAACTTCAGGAACAATCGCCCGGCCTGTCGCGCCGCGCAGCACTCGTCGGCCTTGCCGAAGGTGCAGTGCTGAGCGCCGCCGCGGTCAGTCTGTACGCGACGAGCGCACAGGCTCAGGGGCTGGCGCTCACGCCGACCTCCACATCAATCACGCCCTTCAAGGTCGCGGTGCCGCAGGTCGCGATCGACGACCTCAAGATGCGGCTTCGCATGACCCGGCTCCCCGATCGCCAGACGGTTTCCGACTGGTCACAGGGCGTTCCGCTCGACAAGGCAGAAGCGCTCATCGCCTACTGGAAGAACAATTATGACTGGCGCCGGTTCGAGCGCCGCATCAACGCCTTTCCGCAGTTCCGTACCCAGATCGATGGCCTCGGCATCCATTTCATCCATGTGCGCTCGCGCCACCCCAACGCACTGCCGATCATCCTGACCCACGGGTGGCCGGGCTCGGTAGTCGAGTTCTTGAAGGTCATCGGCCCGCTGACTGATCCGACCGCCCACGGCGGCCGGGCCGAAGACGCCTTCCACGTCGTTATTCCCTCGCAGCCGGGTTTCGGCTTTTCGGATAAGCCGCGCGAAGCGGGCTGGAACGTTATTCGCACGGCAAAGGCGTGGGGCGTGCTGATGAAGCGCCTCGGCTACACGCGCTGGGTCGCCCAGGGCGGCGACTGGGGATCGGGCGTTACCCATGCCCTCGCGCTTGTTAAGCCGGACGGCCTAGCGGCCGCTCATGTGAACTGGCCGTTCGTGATCCCGGCCAAAACGCCCGACAATCTCACGCCCGAGGAAAAGCGGGCGATGGACGGCATCACCACGTTTGCGAACGATCAGTCGGGCTATTTCAAGGAACAGGCGACCAAGCCGCAGACGATCGGGTACGCGCTCGCGGATTCCCCGTCCGGTCAGGCGACCTGGATCTATGAGAAATTCCAGGCCTGGACCGACAATCGCGGCAATCCCGAGGATGCCCTCAGCACCGACGAGATGCTCGACAACATCTCGCTCTACTGGTTCACGGATACGGCAGCGTCTTCGGCCCGAATTTACTGGGAGAATGCGCGAAACGGCGGCGGCTATGATTTCGGGAAGATCGATCTTCCCATGGCCGCGACCATCTTCCCCAAGGAGATCTTCCGCGCTCCCAAGGCTTGGGCGCAGGAGCGCTGGTCGAACCTGATCTACTGGAATGAAGTCGATCGCGGCGGCCATTTCGCGGCGTTCGAACAGCCGCAGCTCTTCTCCGAAGAGATGCGCAAAGCCTTCCGGTCCATCCGCGGCTGACCGTTCACGGTCGGCAGCCCCCTCTTTCCTCACTCGTTTCAGGAGAATTCCCATGTCCAATCGTCTCAGCGGCAAAATTGCTGTTATCACCGGTGCCACCTCGGGCATCGGCCTCGCCACGGCGAAGGTCTTCGCGGCCGAGGGTGCCAAGGTCTATATAACCGGCCGTCGCCAGGATGTGCTCGACAGCGCTGTCGCAGAGATCGGCGGTGACGTAACGGGCATTCGTGCCGACTCCGCGAGCGGCGCGGACCTGGACGCGCTGTATGAACAGGTGAAGGCGCAGTCCGGGCGGATCGATGTGTTGTACGTCGCGGCCGGCGGCGGCACCATGCTCCCACTCGGCCAGATCACGGAGGAGCAGGTCGACGATACCTTCGGCCGCAACGTGAAGGGCGTGATCTTCACCGTGCAGAAGGCGCTGCCGCTGATCGGCAAGGGTGGCTCGATCATCCTGACCGGGTCGACCGCCGGCACCGAAGGAACAGCCAACTTCAGCGTCTATTCCGCGTCCAAGGCCGCGGTCCGCAATCTCGCCCGCAGCTGGGCATTGGACCTCAAGGATACAGGCATCCGCGTCAACGTCGTCAGCCCCGGTGCGACCCGCACGCCCGGCCTGGTCGAACTGGCCGGTGATGACCCCGAGGCGCAGCAGGGCCTTCTCGACTTCCTCGCGTCGCGCATCCCGCTCGGCCGGGTTGGCGAGGCCGAAGAGATCGGCAAGGCCGTGCTCTTCCTCGCCTCCGACGATGCGAGCTTCGTGAACGGCGCAGAGCTGTTCGCGGACGGTGGTCAGGCTCAGGTCTGACCCCCGACGGCGCCCGGCCATGCCCCCTCCCCCGCCGGGCGCCGTCTTCTTATCAGGATAGAATCCCATGATCGACCATCGTCCTCTCGCAAGCCTTGGCGGCGGCGACCATGGCTGGCTGAAAGCCCGTCACCACTTCGCCTTCGCCGGCGTCGGTAATCCCGCTCACGCGACCATCGGAGCGCTCAAGGTCTGGAACGATGATACGATCGCGCCGCACAGCGGCTTTCCGCTGCACGCGCACAGCGACATCGAGATCATCACCTATGTTCGCGAAGGTGCGATCACGCACGAGGATAGTCTAGGCAACCAGGGCCGGACCGAGGCAGGCGACGTGCAGGTGATGAGCGCCGGTTCGGGCATCCATCATGCCGAATTCAACGCCGAAGACGTCCCCACCCGCATGTTCCAGATTTGGCTTCGGACGCGGACGAGAGGGGGTGCGCCAGGCTGGGCGCACCGTGCTTTCCCAAAGACGGATCGTGGTGGCAAGTTCGTCGCGCTGGCAAGCGGTAACGGACAGGTCGGCGCCCTCGAAATAGACGCCGATGCCGACGTTCTGGGCGCGACAGTGAAGGCGGGCGAGACGCTGTCCTACGCGCTCGGGGCCGCCGCCTCGGCCTATCTCGTGCCCGCCGCAGGCCGCATTCTCCTCAACGGTATCGAGCTCGCTCCCGGCGACGGCGCCGCGATCCGAGACGAGGATCACATCTCCATCACCGCGATCGACGATACCGAAATCGTGCTCGTCACGCTGCTCTGAAAGGCCTTCTCATGCGCTCCGTTCTATATCGCCGTCATGGAAACCCCTCCGAGGTTCTCGAGACGCTCGACGTCGAGGATCCCGCCGCGCCTGCCGCAGGGCAGGTGCTCGTCCGCGTCCATGTCCGCCCTGTTCACTATGGTGACCTCCTCGGGATTGCAGGACGCTACCGCAGTGGCGGCGACCTAAGTGTCCCCGAAGGCGGCAACCGGGTCGGCTTCGAAGGCTTCGGTGTCATCGAGGCATCCGGCGCAGGCGTCGATTTCGCTGCCGGCACGCGGGTTGCTTTTTTCCCGGGCCGCGCCGCGTGGAGCGAGTGCGCAGTTGTGCCAGCTGAGTACGTGACCGCGATACCCGATGCCATCTCCGACGAGATCGCAGCGCAGTTGCACGTCAATCCCTTGACCGCGGCGCTGCTCTTCCGCGCCGTGCGGCAAGCGGGCGTGAAACCCGGCCAAGATGCCGTGGTACTGACCGCAGCTGGATCCGCAGTTGCCAAACTGACCGCGTCTCTCCTCCGGAAGGCAGGTATCGATGCGATCGGTATCGTTCGAAGTGCGAGTGGCGCCGACGATCTCGCCCGGCTTATCCCGGACGTGCCCGTCTTTTCCACCGACCGAGACGAATGGCAGCAACAGCTCATCGCGGCAGCGGGCGGCAAGCCAATCAAGGCGGTGCTCGATCCGGTCGGCGGCAACCTTGCCAGCGAACTGATCGGAATGCTTGCTAGCGGAGGGTCGCTCGTCTCCTACGGCGACCTTTCGGAGGATCCGATATCGGTACCCGCACTGGCGTTCTCGACCCGCGATGTTCGCATCTTCGGCGTAACCGTTGGGACTTGGGCCGGTTTGCCGCAGGAGCAACGGGACGACGATCTGCGGCTGGCGCTTCAACTAGCGCAGGATAATCCAGGGCTGTTTCCGGTCGCCGAACGCTACGACCTCGCCGATGTCAGCAAGGCAGCAGCCCATGTCGAGCGCCCCGGCAAAGCCGGTGTCGTCCTGCTTACCTCGCTCTGAAGGGACTTGCCATGCTTATCGGAATCATCGGTGCGGCCGCCGTCGGCCAAGCCGTCGCGGGGCACGCGATCAAGGCTGGCCATCAGGTCATCATAAGCAACAGCAGGGGGCCACAGACGCTCGGCGACGTGATCGCAAAGCTCGGCGATGGCGCGCGGGCCGGGACGAAGGAAGAGGCGGCTGCGGCGGACATCGTCCTGCTCGCAGTTCCCTGGATCAAGCTGAAGGAGGCGCTCGGCGACCTTCCCGATTGGAATGGCCGCGTGTTGATGGACGCCACCAACCATTTCATCACCTATGCGCCCGACTATCGGAAGGACGATCTCGGCGATCGGACCTCGAGCGAGATCGTCGCCGAGCTCGCGCCCGGTGCCCGCATCGTCAAGGCGTTCAATTCCATGCTGGCCACGCACATCGCAGCCGATCCGACGGAACCTGCCGGCCACCGTGTCTTGTTCATCTCGGGGGACGACGCGGAGGCCCGCAAACGCGTGACCGAGCTTGCCGAATCCTTTGGGTTTGCGCCCATCGAGCTCGGCGATCTCGCTACTGGCGGAAAGCTCCAGCAACTTGGTGGCCCGCTCGCCGGTCCGAACCTCCTCAAGCTCAGCTGATCGATGCCGGGCGCTGCCATTCACTCCGCGCAAGGCCGATCGCTCCAACCTTGGCTCCGGGTCGTCGCGATCGCGGGCGGCACGTTCGTTATGGTGACGAGCGAATTCCTGCCGATCGGACTGCTCAGCCCGATGGCGCACGATCTTGGCGTTTCGGAGGGCCGCGCCGGCCTTATGGTGACGATGCCGGGAATGGTTGCAGCCGTCTCGGCACCGCTCCTGGCCAGTATCGCGGGCAGGTTCGATCGACGCATTCTGCTTCTCTCGATGTCCCTGCTGATCATTCTCGCAGATCTCGTGGTGGCCAGCGCATTCAGCTTGCTGACGATCCTGTTGGGCCGGATGATACTTGGCGCCGCTCTCGGCGGCTTCTGGGCACTCGCCGCCTCGGCGGGCCGTAAACTGGTGCCGGAAGCGGATGGCAATCGAGCGATCGCGCTGATCCTCGGCGGCATATCGATCGGGACAGTCGCTGGCGTGCCTCTTGGCACGTTTGTGGGCGAGATTGCCGGATGGCGGGCCGCATTCGCCAGCGTGGCCGTGTTAGGGGGGGCAATGCTGGTGGCACAGGGGTTATTGCTGCCCCCAATTCCGGGAGACGCCTCCGCAAGCATCCGGAGCTTATTTTACGTCGCTCGCGTTTCCGGCGTACAGGTGGGCTACGCGGCCGCCGCACTGACCGCTGCGGGGCATTTTGCCGCCTATACCTATCTGCAGCCGTTTCTCGCGGTCTCTGGCTGGAACGAGCCGATCCCTCTGACCGTCATCCTCGCGAGCTACGGCATCGCCGGCATTGCGGGCACGTGGACGGGTGAGCGCGTCGCGACCCGCAGCGCCGGGCTGGGCTTTGCGGCGGTCGCCTTTCTTGTGGGAGTAGCAATTGAACTTGCTGTCCTCGCCCAAGGCTTCCCGTGGATCGTGGCGGTTGCGGTCGTCTTGTGGGGGGCGGCGTTCGGCGCTCTCCCGGTCTGCGTGCAGATTTGGACCTTCGAGGCTGCGCCGGCCGAATTCGAGGCCGGATCTGCGCTCATGGTCACGGTGTTCCAGATCGCAGTTGCAGGCGGCGCCCTGTTGGGGGGCCGCCTTGTCGATGGTCCCGGAGTGCGGGTCGCTTTTGCTGTTGGAGGCGCGCTGGCGGTGACCGCGGCAGTGGTCCTCATGGCATTCATACTGATGCGACACGTGAAATTCGCCGGAGTCGATAAGCGGCATTGAAGGGGTCCGAGAACCAAACCTTTGGGACCTTTCGCCAATCTACAGAGGTCTTCGATCGTCTCTCTCGGGAGGCGCCCCCCCATTTGGGTGAGTTAATGGCCCCGAGCTCGGGATCGCCTTGCAAAGAACGATGGTCAATATGGAAGGCCTTGGATGGTCGGCGCCTACTGCGCCCGCCGCCGATGGAGGCGACCATGGCCGGTTCAGGGATAGATGAAGTGCTTCCTGCATCCGCGCGGCTCCGGCCGCACACGGCCGACACTTCAATGCTCCTGCGGCGCCGCCTCCTTGCCGAACTCATGCCCTCGATTTTACACGAACTGAGCCAACCGCTCACATGCGTTATGCTCCAGCACGCGGTTTGTCGGCGGGCCATGCCTTCCGACACCGCGAGCGCCGACATTGCCCTTCGATTGGCTGAACGTGACGCACGTCGCGCCAGTTCGATCATTGAAACGATGAATCTGTTGTCGAGCGACGAATCCGAACCGGTAGCCGAGACGGATCTCAATACCCTCGTTTCCCGCGCTGCCGAGCTGCTCAAACGGCATTTGTATGATCGTCATTGTACCATCGAGTATCACATGGCATCCCTGCCGGACGCCCGTCTCTCGCCAACTACCGCGATGGAGGCCATCCTGCGTGCAATAGTGGTGGGCGCGCAGTCAGACGCGAAGACGGCGTCGCAAATGTCCGTAGTCACCAAGCTCGATCGAGAAGGTCAATACGTGCAGCTGATTTTTCGCGCGGTCGACGAGGCAGGGATCTCGAAGTTTTCAACCGTAACCAGCTGTAACAACTACGCTCCTATCACCAACCGCATTCGCTCGGAAGGCGGCCAGATCGGTCTGTGTGGGGGCGAACTGATCATTGAATTTCCGGTCGCGGGCGGACCGAAAAGCCGCGATCTAGGCGGCGCGTGATGCCCATGTGGGACCGTTTTGCGCTTAACGGAAGCCGACGTCACGGCCTGCAGATACGGGTACTGTACGACGAGCTGCTGCAGAATTTTCAAGGATTGGTTTTGAGTTTCGATGCGGCCGCGAGCCGGTTGCCCGATAGCGCCTCGCGGACAATGCTGGACCGCACATTGGAACGCGCCGATGTCCTGTTGCGCGATGCACGTATAAACATTCAGACCATCGACGCGGTCGGAAACAGCGTCGATGATGGAAATATAGGCAGAGGTCATGTTGAAGAGCACCAACCCCGCGGAGATCCGGATCCTCATCGTCGATGATCATCCCATGCTGCGCGAAGGCATCGCCGCCGTCATCGCCAACGAGAGCGATATGGCGCTCGTCGGCGAGGCATCCAACGGCGAGGAAGGCATTGAGCGGTTTCGGACGTTACAACCGGATGTCACGCTGATGGATCTCCAGATGCCAGGAATGGACGGGATCGAGGCGATTACGGCCATCCGCGCCGAGACTCCCGACGCAAAGATTCTGGTACTGACTACCTATGCAGGTGACGCCCAAGCATTACGCGCTCTTCGAGCCGGGGCCGCCGGCTATCTTCTCAAGAGCAGCCTTCGCGTCGAACTGATGGATTCCGTTCGCGCGGTTTATCAGGGTCAACGCGCTGTCGCGGCGCCTGTCGCACACGAGATCGCGATCCATGCCGCGACTGAGCCGCTGAGCGATCGGGAGATATCGGTCCTCAAGCAGGTTGCGCTGGGCCGGGCCAATAAGGAGATCGGGAGAGCGCTCACAATCGGCGAAGAAACGGTGAAATCCCATCTCAAAAACATCTACGCCAAGCTCAACGTCGATGATCGCGCGCATGCGGTCACCGTCGCAAGCCGACGAGGCATCATCACTCTGAGATGATGCCCGCTTCAGTCGGCCGAAAGCGCCCCGTTGGTGTGGGCTGAGACAGGAATCAACCCGCCGCAACGATCCTTTGTAACCAGCTTCGATCAGCATAAGCAAAACGAGCCGGCGTCGAAATCTCGGCGAGAGTTCCGCCTTCAGCGCCCCGCGCGATCGCGAACTTGGCTTTGATACGGGCGGCCCTTTCCTGCATCCCTGTCAAACCATAATGTCCACGACGCCCTTCGACGGCGACCTCGGCATCGATGCCGACGCCGTCGTCCGAGATCGATACGCTGAGCATTTTTTGACCGAAGGCGATAACAACGTCGATCGCGCTCCCGTTCGAATGTCGCGCCGCATTACGGACGGCCTCCTCGATGATTTGCTTCAGCTCTTCTGCTACCGCCAGATTCACCCGGCGCGGTCGCCCTTCGCTGTGCAAAGAGACTCTTTGAGAAACGGCGATCTTTGCAATTGCCCCACCAATCATGATCACGAAATCGGTTTCGGTCGATGGCGTACGCAAATCTAAAACGCTGTCGCGTCCCTCAATGACAACCGCATCTGCCCGCTGCAAGGCAACCTCCATGTCAGCACGGGCAGCCTGATCATGAGGGATACGGGTGGTGATAGACTGAAAGCGCAGGATCAGGCCCTGCAGGCTTTGAAGCAGCGTGTCATGGAGATCACGCGCGATCCGTTCGCGTTCCGCCATACGCGTCTGTTCGTGCTGCCGAACCCGTTCGGTCGCCTGCCGCAGACGTAGGGCATAGATCGCCCATACAAGCAGGCCGACGGCTCCGACGCACAAGGCAACGAATGACCAAGTTTGCCGAAAGGTTGGCGGTATCGTCAGGGTGATCGTGGCACCCGATCTGTTCCACAGTCCGTCATTGTTCGCCGCGATGACCTTAAACCGGTACGTTCCTGGCCGCAGGTTTGAATAAAAGGCCTGCCTCCGCGCGCCGGCATCGACCCAGTCGCGATCAACGCCTTCAATCCTGTACAGAAATCGCATCGCCTTGGGGTCTGATAGACTGAGACCGGTATAGTCGATCCGGATGTCGCGACTTCCTGCTGGCAACCGGACGTCAGAACCTGGTCTATAGGTCCGGCGGTCGACTATCAGCGATTGGACGGCGACCGGCGGCATGACGCGATTGTCGAAGATAGTGGCATCGGAAATGCGGACTACGCCGAAGGTCGTCGATGCCCAGACATTCCCCTCAGCGTCCGAAAGCAGGCTGTTCGTTATGAACCGTTGCGGCTGGCCTACCAAGCCGGCCGCCGGACCAAATATTCTTGCTGGAAGGATGGCAGCCGTATCGGAAAAGCACGTAGCGAGCCGATCGGTCGACACCCGCGCTATACCCATCCCGCCGAACAACCAGGTAGAACCGTCGCGCGTAGTCGCCAGCCCCCCAAGGCCCTTCAGAAAGGGAAAGCGGGCCGCGCTGAGCAGTTGGACCTTACCAGCATGTATGCGCACTAGACCCTTGTTGCCGCCGGCAAATATGTCACCCCCTTGGCTATAGATGAACGTTATGAGTCCGGGGGAATGTGCGTCGTCAAGCTTGTAAACGATCGTCCGGCCGCCCGCGACCTTCACGATATAGTTCGCGGCATAGGTCATAAGGATCGAACCGTCGTCCGTCGCGACTTGGTTCATCGGAAAGTGTGACGGGTCACCGGGTATAAGCGGGACTTGTGACCATGACGATCCGTCCCACCGCATCACCCCATTTTTGGTGGCGCTCAACCATAGCCGGCCTTGCGTGTCGGCGACGCATGGCCCCGCATTTTCCTTCTTCATTTTTGGCAGGGGCGGGATCTCGTGCAACGTTCCCGCCCGGAAATGCAGGATGCGATCATAGAAAGTGATCCACGCCCCGCCCCGGCCATCTTCACAGGCACCCAGCGGAACGACGGGCAGTGTCGCCAGCCGCTTGGCGGGCGCGCCCGATCTGAGCTGAAAAACACCCTCAGAAGAAACATTGAGGATACCGCCGACCTTGTCTTGCAAGATCATGTTTGTAAGTCTGGCATCGATGCGAAGTCCGCGATCGGTCAGAAAGCTCGTGGGCCGAAAACTGACAAGGCCGAACAGTGTTCCGACCCAGATGTTCTTCTCGCGATCTTCGTAGATCGTGAGGGCATTTGGCCCGGTTTTCTCATTGTCCGATGTCGCAACGCGATCCTTGATAGCATCCCGGATCGAGTCCGGGTCACTCGGCTGTGCAATTCTGAAGATCTGGGCGATACCCGCGTCCCATAGCGCATTGCTGGAATCGACCAGCAGGGTGTGTCCGGGCTGCCGCTCTCCCAGCTGCACACCGCTGGTAGCCGAATGTTTGCCGGGCGGTTGAACCTGCCTGAGTCCGGCCTGATCGGACAGCCAGATCCGCCCCTGCTGATCTTCGGCGAAGCCTGAACTCTCCTCCTGGGCATCGATGCTGGCGACGAAATCGGTGGCCTCGAACCTGCTAGAATTTGGACGTAAAACAAAGACGTGATGATCCGTCGCTACCCACAGGCTGCCATCCCGCGCCGCAATGAGCCGGTGGACGCTATTGTTGGGCGGAAGGCCAAAGGCGACCGCTTCGCGCCACCTGCCGCCCATGTATCGCCTGAGATTCGAACGTTTCTTGCCTACGGCCGCGATCCAGATGCCGCCATCTTTGGTTTGAACGATTTGCTGAGCGTTTCCCTTGGGAGGACCGTCGTTCATATCGATGAGACGCCCGCCGCGGTACACAGCGACGCCGCCAAACATATACCCGACCCACACATCACCGTTTCGCGCCGTCAAAAGCGCGTTCACCTGATCTGAGCGCAGCTTGCCGTCGCGCAGCGCGGCAATAGGCGTGAAGGCAACTCCGTCGAACCGGAACAAACCGTCGATCGACCCAAGCAGGAGATAGCCGTCGGAAGTCTGAGTGATGGCCAGGATATTCCCAGGTGCTCCGTCGTCGCTGCTCCAGAAAGATCTTTTGTAGTCAGACAAGGACCGAGACGAGACCGGAGCGGCGCTGGCCGCTTCCGTCGCGGCAATGCATAAGAGAAAAATGGCGATCCATGCGCCGATACGTCTCATGAGATGTGAACGGCGCTCGCCTCTCATCCCAGGATTGATCCCATGCAGTTGGGAGTCGAACGTCTCGGCTGCGTACGGCGCTGGATCGTCAAGGAACGGCTCACTGGTTAACTCAAACTCGTTACCGGTACTGCACGCGCGGCGTCGATCGGTTTGGGTGGCGGAGACGCGAACATAGCGTTGTAGCCGAGATCCCGCGCGCGGTAAGTGCCGATCGGACGCCGCCGCGCCCGAACGTTGGCGCTCACAGCCCAAGGGCACGCGCGGTTCCAGCCGCGCGCGCCCGACGCCAAGTTTTACGAAGGTCGAAATTCCCCGGCCTATTTGCGGATGAAGGCTAGGAGGTCGGGATTGAGCACATCACCGTGCGTGGTCAGCATGCCGTGGGGGTAGCCCTTGTAGACCTTGAGCTCACCCTTTTCGAGCAGCTTAACCGACAGCAGCCCGGCGTCCGCGATTGGCACGACCTGGTCATCGTCGCCGTGCATGACCAAAGTCGGCACCTTGATCTGCTTGAGATCCTCCGTCTGATCGGTCTCCGAAAACGCCTTTATGCAGTCGTAATGAGCTTTGGCGCCGCCCATCATTCCCTGCCGCCACCAATTCTGGATGACGCCCTGGCTGATCTTCGCGCCCGGCCGGTTAAACCCGTAAAACGGGCCAGTCGGGACATCGAGAAAGAACTGGGCGCGGTTCGCCGCCAGCGCCGAGCGGAAGCCGTCAAAGACCTCGATCGGCGTACCGCCGGGATTGGCCGCGGATTTGACCATGATGGGCGGCACGGCACCGACGAGTACGGCCTTGGCGACCCGGCCGGGTTTCGCACGGGCGACATAGCGCGCGACTTCGCCGCCGCCGGTCGAATGGCCGATATGGACCGCGCCCTTCAGATCGAGATGATCGGTCAGCGCCGCAACGTCGGCGGCATAAGTGTCCATGTCGTTGCCGGCGTCGGTCTGCGTCGAGCGTCCGTGACCGCGTCGGTCGTGCGCGATCACGCGGAAACCGTGCTGCAGGAAGAAAAGCATTTGGCTGTCCCAGTCGTCCGCCGAAAGCGGCCAGCCATGATGAAACACGATCGCCTGTGCCGTCTTCGGGCCCCAGTCCTTGTAGAAAATCTCGGTTCCGTCGCTCGTCTTGATGGTCGCCATTGTCATATCTCCGTGTGAAGCCTGAATAAGCCGTGCCGCGGCCGGCGACGATGCGAGCGTGGCCATCGCACCCAAGACAGCCGTTGCGGCGATCAGGTCGCGCCTGTTCATCTCTATGTGCCCGTGTTTGCGATCGTTGCTCGTCATGTGGGTCCGCCCTTGATCATCGTCGCTCGGCCCCCTGTTTGGGCTCGAGGTGCGACAGTAATCGCGGGTTCGATCAGCTCGAGCTATCGCACCGCAGGATGTTTCGATCATCAGAAGGTATAGGGTGCCGGGCGCCTGTACGGAGGCTACAGTCGAGCGTTAGCCCCTCCCGCTCCGGGCGGAGGGGGGCGATTGATATGTCGCAACCTCGTCCGGCAACGTCCGAATATTCAACGCTGGCGCCGCGATCGCAAAGGCCAATCCAAGAGCAGGTGATTTCATACGGATAGCATGGAAGCATACCAATGCTCAGGATCGTTTCGGAGCCCTGACCAGTCGGCCGTAGCCAACCCCGAGGATCGCAAAGAAAAGCGTGTGGGCAACGCCGAAAAGGACCATACCGGCCAACGAGATACGCCTGCCTCCGGCAAAGCCCTCGCCGGTCACGGGCAGAACGAAAGCTGCGTTGAGAATCCACACGAACGCGGCGTAGAGCAACCCTTTGGAGGTCGTTTCCCCGCAAGCGCGGCTCGATCATATAGGCATAGGCCAATGCCATAAGAAGCCCCACGCCGAAGTGAAACGCCTGCTGACCGATGGGCCCCGGCGTGTCGAAATCCGACGCACTGCCGCGCGAGCTTCAACAGACCCCCGCGGGCGGTTTCGATGCCCGCCGCGTCACATAGCGCGAGCGCCACCATGTTGACGACAATGCCGGCAGATCCCGCCAGAAATGCAGCTTCTGTGCGCGGAGGATTGCGATGATCAGTGTCCTGCGACAGCGCGGCATTTTGCGACATAGGTCGTGACAACCCGGTCCCCCTCAGTCGATTTTTAGGATTGCGATGCGCTCCGGACGCAGTGACGTGTCATCCGGATCGTTGATAGCCGAGCGCTCGTGTCGTGCATCGCCAAAGGTCATGCTCTGCATGACGCCGTCCCTCCGTATCATCCCGTGCGTCAACGCCGCCGCCAGATGCACCAGAATGAGGGCAAAGAAGGCGAGCGCAATTACAGTGTGGGACGTCCGCAGTAAGGCATAGAGCGGTAGATCATGCGGCAGGATCGGCGGCAGCGCGACGCTCTTGCTCAACGCGACGCGGTATCCGCCGGCCGAAAGCATTCCCCAGCCGATGAGCGGCATCCCGATCATGGCGGCATAGAGAAAGAGATGCGACGCCTTCGCCGCAAGCCGCTGCGGCGCAGGCAAATCCCGTGGGAGCGGTGGCGCCCCGGTTTTCAACCGGATTGCCAGACGTAGCAGCGCGAGACCAAGAATCGCTATTCCGACAGGTCGGTGCAGCGCTAACAGGCTCACATAGGCTTCACCGGTGGTGGAAACCATGCCCACGCCGATGAAGAGCATGATGAGCACCAGCAAAGCCATGGCCCAATGAATCAGCCGGAGAACAGGAGAAAAGTGGGTGCGCGCCGGCGCCGTCACTTCACTGTCGCCTTTACGCCAAGGTCCTGAGCCGCAGCGCTATGGCCCGGCGCCTCCCCGGCACGCCGCCGGAAAGAGGTCGAATAGGCTTTCGAGCGCGCGGGCAGCAGCGGATCGTCGGAAATCGCGATACCAGACGGCAGGATCGTCGGATCGAAGTTGAGGTCACGGCATTGTCCTTTTTCTTCTGGCTGCACGCGCGCCACGGTGAGTACGCCCGCGTCGATCGTCCTGTGCGGGCCGGTCCAGGCTACAGTTGCCTTGTCGGTGACGTCGCCGGCATTCGCGACGACGAGTTGTAGCTGCCAGCGCGAAGGTCCCCTGGCGGTGCGTGCGATCATTTCCCGGAACAAATAGTCGCGTGGGAGGCTGTCCAGAGCCTTCTTGTTCAGGCCCATCATTTGCGCGTCCGGCACGATTTGCCAGCGGACGAACCGGGTCCTGCCCTGCCCATCGGTGAAGCGGAATGCGCTGATGCTGTAATAGGTCGCATTGGCGAAGCTGCTCGGAAGCAGCGCCTTCATCATATAGTCCTGGAACGCCTTGGTCTCTGGATGGTGCGCGATGAACACCTTCATCTTGGCCGGATCGGGCTTGCCGGTCTTGGGATCTGGCCAGCTGGCATATTGTAGGTCCGCGAATGATTGAGGGTCGGCGACCGGAAAGATCGGCGTGTGATCCATCGCCGTCCGCCATTCCTGGCCGTCCGGCGTACGCAGGATCAGTCCGACAGCATGGAAGACGTTCCGACCATCGGTCGCCAGCGGATTTCCGCCAGCGACCGAAAATCGGCCGATCACGGGATAGGAGCCCGGGCGAAAGACTTTGGCGGAGGACAGTTGCGAGCCGGCGCCGTTGGCGACAAACGTGCCGTCGAGGCAAAGCCCCTTGGCGTGTGCGCGCCTATATCCCGGGTGCGGCCCACCGCCATTATATTCGAGCGCGTCGGCGACGTCGCCGCCCGATTGACGCTTCGGCCCGATTACACCCGCCGTCCAGGCGAACGCCGCGACGATCGTTAGCACCAACGCCGCGATGAACGTGGCGGGAGCAAGCGATTTTCTTCGGTTTGGATCAGTCATATCGGCTCCGGTTCAGACACACCCTGATCGTGAGACGATGACGCGCTCGGATTATTCCACCCGTTCGACACCCTGCTAATCGATTTGCGCGCGCGCAATGTCGGCGATCGGGTGCAGACTGGCCGCGCTCTGAGGGCCGACCAAACTGTAGCCGACGCCCTGGCGGGCCCACGTAACCGCGCCGATCCCGTCTTCGGAGCGTTCGGCCATGGGTGCGTTCTGGTCGATTTCCATATCGCGCACCATGATGGCGAGGCGGGTCCCCTCCCGGCCTGTGTACATCGCCAGCACGGCCGGTCCGTGCGGGGTTGCGACGAGCCGCCCGCCGAGAAAAGCAAAACCCGCCTTAGCGAGGTCCGGGATACCGATGGGACGCGCCAGGCGCTCAGAACCCCAGCTGATGAGCATCTGCCGCGCGTCGGCGCCGAGCTCGACAGGGCGGTTCCGATCTGGCGCATAAACGACATAGTTCTGGCTCGCCTCACGCGCGAGAGAGGCGATGCCCGCCTTTGGCGGCTCCATCGCCCCGCGCAGAAGCCAGCCGGCAGAGCCCCCACCCACCGCGAGCAACAGGGCGGCTGCGATCTGCATGGCCGAGCGCCACTGAAAACGGCTGCGAGCGGACACGATCCGATGGATATCGAGTTCGCTTGGAATTGGTTCATGGGCGACCGGATCCAACGCGGCGCGAAGCGCCGCGCGATCGCGTCGATAGCCATCGACGCGCGCGCGCTGTTCAGCATGCTCCGCCAGCCAGGCTTCGACCTCGCTGACACGACGTGCGTTCAGGAGGCCATCGACATAGGCTTGGAGATCGTCCTCGCTGATGTGCCCGCAGTTCACTTGACCCTCCTGAGCTTGGGCACGGCGATGGCCTCGCCATCCAGCATGCGCCGCAATCTGTCTCGTCCGCGCGCCAGACGCGACATCACTGTTCCGATCGGCACCCCGAGCGCAGCCGCCGCCTCGGCATATGAGAGGTCCTCCACTGAGACCAGCAGCATAACAGCACGCTGGTCGTCAGACAGCAGGTCGATCGCGCCTAACACGTCCTGGGCCGACAGCGCCTGCTCCTGGGTCGGAGGCGCCACCAGTGCGCCTGGCGGCAGATCATCGACCGGCACATGGGGTCCGCGGCGTCCGGCGCGACGCAACCGGTCGCGCGTCAGATTGACCAGGATAGCAAACAACCATGCTTTGGCGCTGCCGTCCGGATTGCGCTGATGCCAGCGTGACACGGCACGCTCGAGGCAGTCCTGCACCAAATCGTCGGCATTCGAAGCGTCATGAACCAGGGCGCGGGCGAAGCGTCGCAGACCGGGCACCAGCGGTTCGAGCACGAGGACCATATCGCGCATAGCGTCTCCTTGCCTTGTGAGACGCTGCGTCATGAAGATTATTCCCTAGCGGTCGAGTGAACGAGACATCGGCAAATCCGATGCATCGCCAGCCCGTTGTTCATCATGGTCTTTCATGTACCGTGTTTGCGCGCACCGGCCGACCATACGCCGGTATGACCAGCACGACCGTTCGTGTTAGCCGCGTCATGCGATCCGAAACGGAGCAAGCCGGAAGCGAGTGACTCGCTTCCGGCTTGCTCCGCTGACCGCCATCTCGGGCGGTACGGCTACCGGCCTTGGGTCTGGATCACCCTGCTCGGCTTCCCATCGACGCTCTCGGCGATGACAAGCCAGCGCCGCGAGCTGTCCTTTGTGTCGGCAACGACTTGGCGGATGGGACCCGACGCGTTGACGATTGCGGAGCCAGCCGGATTCGTCATGAAATTTGCGAGGCCTTCAAGGGCGCCGCTACCGTCGGCCGACGCCGCAAGCGCCAGGACATATGGATGCTTCGGCTGGAGGCCAGTGGCCGACGCCTGGATGATCTGGATAAGGCCTTGATCGAACAGGGTGATGCTCGTCGGCGCTGCGCCTGGCGAACCTGGGGCGACGAGCGTGAGATGCACGGCTTTCCCTGCTGTGCCGAGCGGCATGAGATTGGCCGTCCCGTCTCCACTGGGCACAGCGTTTGGCACATAGGCGATTGCCTGCGGCGCCTGGCCGATAGGCACCGTCCCAGTCATTGTGTTGGTGGCGGTGTCGATCACCGCCAGCTTGTCGTCGTTCTCGAGGCCGACATAGATGCGACTGCCGTCTCCCGACGGCCAGACACCGTGCGGGAGCTTCCCGACCGGGATGGTGGCAACCTGCGAGAAGTCGGTCGTCTTGAACACCTTCACCACATTGAGGCCGCCGATGCTCACATAGGCGAACGTACCCTTAGGCGTGCGCGCGAAATTGACGTGGTTCGTGATCGGCCCCGTATCCATGACCTTGAGCACGGTGAAAGGCGGTTTCGCGTCAAAGGCGACCGTCTTGCCGACATCCTTTAACGTGAACCAGACCTGCTTACCGTCGGCCGTTGCCGAAATGTTCGGGCAAAAGGGACTGGGTTGAGCGACCTGTCCGACGATTGTGTGGCTGGCGACATCGAAGACGACGAGTTGCGGGTTGAAGGATGAGCAGACATAGCCGTACTTACCGTCGGGCGAGAAGATCGTCATGCCAGGACCGCCCGGCGTCTTTAGTCGGGCTTTTTCTTCATAGGTCACAGGATCGAGCACCGAGATATAATCCTCGCCTCGGACCGTGACCCACACTTCCTTCCCGTTGGGTGTGAAGAACGCCTCGTGCGGCGACCGGCCAACGTAGGTTGTGTGCTTAACGGTGTTCGTCGCCGTGTCGATAAAGGTGACCGAGTTCGAGCCGATCGAGACGACGGCCAAGGTTTTCCCATCAGGCGCGAAGCCGAGGCCGTGGACGAGCACCTGCCCTTTGTAGAGGGGCGAGAAATTCATGGGCTGAGGGTCGCCCAATTTGATCACGCCGAGCAGACGGTTGTCCGCCGGATCGGTCACCGAGAGGGTGTTGGAAAACTGCTCGGCGGCATAGACACGGTCGTGGTGGCTGACGGGGACATTCTGGGCGGCCCAGGGAGCCTGCTGGGCATGAGCGGCGCTGGCGAGGAGCGCCGCCGGCGCTGCCAGCAGCGTCACGAGAATATTCTTCATGTCATTGCTCCTGATGATGGTCGTGATGGTCGGCCATGCCGGACATCGGCATGGGCTTGGTCTGCGGGTCGGATTGGGTCGGGACCGGGGTCGAAGCCGGAAGGGGTTGGCCGATCGCCAGATTCATCGCTGTGATTTCCTGCTGTTGATCGACGATGATTTCCTGAGCGATCCGGCGAAGCTGCTCGTTCTTGCCGTGACGCAGCTCGGCGACTGCCATGGCGATGGCGCCCTGATGATGGGGCAGCATCATCGCAACGAAATCCTTATCGGTATCGCCCGTCGCCTTTACCGCCATGCCGGCCATCATTCGGTCCATGGCGACCTGCATTTCGGCGAGGAACGGCTTTTCGTCCGCGACCTGCGCGACGGCGGCACCGGCGATGAACGGTAGGATGGCGGCGAGAAAAAGCCTGGCAAGCGAGCGGGGAAATGCCACGAAAACTCCTAGTCTGTTTGAAGGTTAGACGCCGTCGGCAAAGGATTATTCCGCTCGCGTGCGCGGAAGGACCGTCTTTTCGAGGTTTGGGATAGGGCGCGCCCATCCGACGCGCTTTCATACGAAGGTATGTCCGTGCGGACCGCGCGTACGATTTCGCCAGCAGCCGCAATCCCGGAGAAATGTGGGTATCAATCGAGGATCGAGCGATGCGCCACAGCCTTCTTCCACTCACCGTCGTCCTGATACCGTTGATGATCGCCGGTTGGTTGGGCTGGATGTTGCTCGAAGACCGGGGCATGTCCGTGATGTTCGGCCTGTTGGTCAGCGTCACGTTCGCACCGCCGCTGGCACGTTTCGCGCAAGGGGCAAACGTCGCCAGCGCGAGGTTTCGTCGATGATCCGCTGGAACAGCTTCAACGCTTTTGGCTTCGCCACCATCGCCATCAGCCTAGTGCTGCGGCTCGAGCCGCAGGAGGTCGGGATATTGATCGCGTCTGTCCGTCAGGTCGCAGCCGGTGGGCACATTGCCCTGCTGAGATTGGCCAGGGGGCTTGGCGTGCGGTCCCGAGGTGTCTCTGCCACCTATGGGGGTTTAGGCCATGAGAGAAACCCGGGGGACGCCTCCGGGTACGCCGAGAGACTGGACAGCATGATGGGCTCTGTCGGAGCGCTCCGTTGAAAGGAGCTGGCGAAGGGCCTTCGTGCGCATCCTCAGCCCTGCGGATGATCCTGCATTGCGGCGCATTTGGTTTGGCCGCGGCCCTGCTCGGTGTTCCGGCGCTTTCGAAAGCCGCAACGCCGCCGGCACCGACCATCGACGCGCCGACAATCGATCATGTCGGCATCAATGTCCCCGATGCCGACGCGGCTGCGCGCTTCTTCCACGATCTGATCGGGACCAAGGTTGTTCTGGATCTACACCCGAGTGATCCGGACGCAGGCTGGAAGGCACACTTCCGCTGGCATCCATCGGCGCGGATCGTGCGCCTCTTGATGATTCAGACGACGGGAGGCTCGCGCCTCGAGCTATTTCAATATGACGCCCCCGACGCTGATCGTGAGTTACCCTATCAGGACGACCCCGGCGCCACCCACATCGCGCTGAAAGCGAACGATATCGACAGGAGCCTCGCCGTTATCAAGCAACGCGGTTTGCGCATTCTCAACGAACCGGTCACGCTTCCCGATGGCTCGCGCTGGTTCTACTTTCTGACGCCCTGGAACGCGCAGATCGAGCTTGTTTTCCCACCCGCCAGCCCGCGTTAAAACAAGCAAGGCGAATACCAAAGCCGGTCTCGTCGGCCGGCCTATGCCGTCGTGGTCATCATGCGCTAGCTATACACGGCTCGGGAGAGGATCGGTCCCGTACCGGGTGCGATGGACCTCGAGACTGGAGCTGGGCTTGGATCAAATACTCGCGCTTAGGACCTTCGTGCGCATCGCCGAGGCAGGCTCGCTTGCCAAAGCGGCCGGGTCCTTGAACCTTCCCCGGTCGACGGTGAGCAAGCTGCTCCAGGATCTTGAAGCGCATCTCGGCACCCGTCTCGTCTCACGCAGCACGCGCGCGACAACCGTGACCCCGGAAGGCGAGGCCTATCACCAAAAGGCGCTACGCCTTCTTGCCGCCCTCGAGGAAATGGACGCCGAGGCTGGCAGCGCTGGCGCTCGCCCCAGCGGGCGGCTGAGGATCGACATCGGATCGAACTTGGCAAATCTTATCCTGATCCCCGAGCTTCCGAGCTTTCTCGAACAGTATCCCGACGTCGAACTCGTGCTCGGCGTAAGCGACCGCGCCGCCGACTTGATCGGCGATGCCATCGACTGCGTCATCCGCGGCGGCCCGCTCAGCGACTCCACCCTGATCGCAAAACGCTTGTGCGAACTGCGATATGTTCTGTGCGCAGCGCCAAGCTACGAGACGCGCTTTGGATCGCCCGCCACCATCGACGACCTGCAGGACCATCACCGCGCGGTCGGCTATTTCTCCGCTTCGACCGGTGCGGCCTTCCCGCTGCGCTTTCAGGAAAGCGGCCAACGCCGGGAAATCCGCCCCCGCCTGACGATGAGCGTCAATGAGAGTACGGCGCACATGACGTCGCTGCTCGCCGGCCTCGGCATCGGCCAGACCTTCGAATTCGTCGCCCGTCCCTATCTTCGAGATGGCCGCCTCATCGAAATGTTCTCCGGACTGCAGCCGGAGCCGCATCCCTTGCATCTCGTCTATCCAGCCAGCCGAACGCCGAGCGCAAAGCTTCGCGCGTTTGCGGACTGGGCGTCGGCTACGTTCCAGCGGATCGCCCGAGAGGGCAACTAAGGTCGCACTTCTCTAGGGGGCTGCGCTTCTCGGCCAATCGCCGTCCGGACCTACCGTGAGCGCTGGTCAGAACTCGTTTGGATGATCCGTCGCGGTTGAACGGCCTTCCCACAGAGATACGTGCTCGCCTAGGTCACTCAGAAAGCTGCAAAACATTGGCGCCGATCGCGGGATCGACGGCACGCTCCAGCAGCCTCGCATGACTGGTGATCGTGATTTCGAAAGACCCCCGTCCAACGACCAGTCCCAACACATGCCCCCCATACATCGCAAAATCCCGGTCGCCGCCGCTCGCGTGGGCATGGATCGCCGGCTTTCCCTCTTTCCACGCCAGGGTGCCGGTAAACGCCGTGATCTCCAGCGCGTCGAATTCGCGGGGATCATAGTTGCCACGCTCGAAGTCGAAGAAGCCGAAGCGGGCCTTTGCGACGAAACCGAAGCCGGAAAGGCTGGCAGATCCGATTGCCTCGGTCTGCATCAGCCCCTCTAGCCGCGCGAGCACGTCGTCTCCCTGCCGGAGGACCATGAGGAATCCCGTTGGCGTCGGAATGTGACGGACGTGCTCGGTCATCGGTGCCTCCTTCAGGCGATCGTCGGCGTGATGCCGCCATCCGCGCGCAGCGCCGCACCATTGGTTGCGGCGGACAGGGGGCTTGCCACATATGCGACCAGAGCGGCGATCTCTTCCGGCTCGATCATGCGCTGGATCAGGGAGAGCGCGCGATCCTTGGCGAAGAACTCCTTCTCGATCTCGGCGGCCGGCGCGTCCGGGTTGGAAACGACGCTCTTGAGAAAGTCGATGATGCCGGCCGACCGGGTCGGTCCGGGCAGGACCGAATTGACTGTGACGCCGGTCCCCTTGGTGGTCACGGCAAGACCGCGCGAGATTGCGAGCTGAGCGGTCTTGGTCATACCATAGTGGATCATGTCGGGCGGCACGACTAGGCCCGATTCGCTTGCGATGAAGATGACGCGACCCCAGTCGCGCTCCAGCATGCCCGGAAGATAGATCCGTGACAGCCGCGCGCCCGACAGCACATTGACCTCGAACAGGCGGCGCCAGTCGTCATCGGTAATCTGTGCGAACGACTTGGATTCGTAGATCCCCAAATTGTTAACGAGGATATCGACGCTGGGCAATTTGGCTGCGAGCGTTTCCGCGCCTTCGGCTGTTGCCGGATCGGCGAGTAAGCCGCGAGCGCCGACGTCGGCCGCTGCCGCATCCAGCTTCGCCTGATCGCGGCCGCAGATCGTCACGATCGCGCCCTCGGCGGCCAGCGTGCGGGCGATCTCCAGACCGATACCGGCGGTGGCGCCGGTCACGAGCGCGGTTTTTCCTTTAAGCTTCAGGTCCATGACAATCTCCTTCCTGTCCCATGTGGCGCCTGAGAAGGTTATTGATAATTACGCCTGCGGCCTTAGCACCTGTGAAGCGAATTCACTGATTTGAGGTTTTAGCGTGGATAATCGAGCAGGCGAGATGCAGGTCTTCCTCGCCGCGATCGAACTCGGCAGTTTCTCGGCGGCGGCACGGCGGTTGATGATGACGCCGTCGACGGTATCCAAGCTGGTCGCCCGGATCGAGGACCGGGTCGGCGTGCGGTTGATCGACCGCTCGACCAGGCGGCTGTCGCTAACGGCCGAGGGCCAGCTGTATCACGAGCGAGCCCGATCCATTCTCGAGGACCTCGACGAACTCGACCGCAATGTCGCTTCGGGTGGGACAACGGCGAGCGGGACAGTCCGTCTTAACGCTTCGGTCGCGTTTGGCACCATCGTGCTGGAGCCGCTGATACCGCCGTTTCTCCTCGAGCATCCCCGCATGCAGGTCGATCTCTCGCTCTCCGAAGAGACGATCGACCTGTACGGGGACGCAGCCGACATCGTGTTTCGAGTCGGTGGCCTGACGGATTCCAACCTCGCCTCCCGAGGCATCGGCACCGCGCGCCGTCGGATCGTCGCCGCACCGGCCTACCTTGCGCGAATGGGCACGCCCGAGGCGGTGGACGATCTCGACCGACACAATTGCCTCGGCTTCAACTTTCAACGCTCGCGCCCGGTGTGGCCCATGAAGACGGGCGGACGCGTCATCGATCGGACTGTCACGGGCAGCTTCATCGCCAACAATGGGGAAACCGTCAGGCGCATGGCGGTCGCCGGCGTCGGCCTCGCACGATTGGGGGATTATCACGCCCGCGCCGACCTTGAGGCCGGTCGGCTAGTCGAGGTGCTGGCGCACGCCGATGTCGGGGATGAAGAGCAGATCTCGGCGCTTTTCGTCGGCGGATCGGGTACGTCGGCCCGGATCCGCATCTTTCTCGATTTCGTCATTCCCCGCATGCGCCAGGTTCTGAACTCGCGGTAGGAGTGCGTGTTTGCATGCATGGCCCACGTCACTCCTGAAATTGCGCCAGAGGACCCAATCGGACACCGAAAAGTTGGTCACTCATCCGCGCGTATGATTTCGCGCTGATCTGGAATCGCCCACTGAGTGATATGCGGTATCCGAGTCTCGGCCGGTTCCGGAAAGGAGTTTGAGTGAACGATACCCCGCTTATTGCCGTTGTGGACGATGATGCAGGCATGCGTCAGTCGCTCGACGGCCTTGTGAGAAGCCTGGGATATCGGGCGGCGCTGTTCAGCAGCGCCGAGGCCTTTCTCGCGGCACCGGAAGCCGCTTCCTCGCGCTGTGTGATCAGCGATTTTCAGATGCCAGGTGGCATGGATGGAATTGAGCTCGCGCGCAGCGTGGGCAATTCGCTCCAGGGGAGGGTCATCCTCATGTCGGCCTTCCTCAACGACAAGGTGCGCGGCCAAGCCTCCGACGCGGGCGTGCGGTGCTTTCTGCGCAAGCCTTTCGACGGTGACACACTCATCAATTGCATCGAGTCCATCCTTACCGATTGAACAATCCCTAAGGTCCGCCAAGGGCGATCCGGTACGGGTCAATTCGAGGACAAATGCGGGACGGTGATCCACTCTGCCGTCACCCCATAGGCGTCAGCCAGCTTCATCCCGAATTCTCGTGAACGCGGCATGTTTCGCTATGCCGGACGCGTGATTGCACTGCGGCGCGTCCGTGGCCCGGGGTCCACCGACATGACAAACGCCGGCCCCTGATGTCAGGGTCCGGCGTCGGGGATTGTGGAAAGCTCAGTAGATTTCGCTGCTGATCAATATTGCTGGATCGCCGCTCCGAGATTGCCGAGGATGCCCAGCTGTTGGAGAAGAACCGGGACCGCCACGTAGCAGTGGAAGGAAACCACCTTGCCGTCTTTTAGATGGAAAACATCGCAGCACGGCGTGTGCATCTCTTTCCCCGTCGGGGGCACGAAGCCGCCACCCATCTTCAGATCGCCGTTGTGCGTGCCGTTTAGCGAGAGCTCGACAACGATCACATCGCCCGTTTCATAGACCGCATCGAGCTGGCGATGCATGTCGGGGAAGGCCGCAGCATAGTCGTCGACCGGTTTACCGATATCCGGGCCATAATATTTCTGGCCTGCGGCCACATCCCAGAAATATCCGCCTTCAGCAAAGAGCGAAACAAAATGAGGGGTATCTTTGGCATTGGCTTCGGCGGATGCATACAGATCCCGAATTACACGCTCATTCTCGGTCATTCTCAGCTCCATGCTCTTATAGTTGTTCATCGGCGTCATCGCCGCTGGAGCTATTGATCGACGATCCGGCGCGTCGCCAAAAGTATACGCGCAAGTGGAGCACTCATCTGTTTGTATGAGTGGAACGCAGACATCGCGATGAATGGGGAATAGCAAAGCATCCGTGGGGAGAAGAGCCCGCGATCAACCGCCCAGCGGCACCGTCAAGACGAAGGTAAGTGCGCCGTCCCTGCTTGCCGACACACGGATCGATCCGCCGTGCGCCTCGACAATAGAACGGCAGACGCCGAGCCTCAGGCATTCGACAGTCGTCGCCTCGCTGTAGTAATCTACGGGCTGTTCCAGCCCCCGTTCGCGTAAGCGCAGCATAAAGGCAGTGTCGGTGAGCCTCCCGTCGGCATGGAAGGTCTTGGGCGAACGCTCCCGCCGTGCCTCGGCCGCGATCCGCAGGAAGTCGCTGACACCGCGCTTTAGAAGCGGGGCGTCGGCAAGAACCCAGGCACCGTGGCGATCAAGTACGACATCGAGATCGACATCGGCGTCGATCAATTCTGGCGCCATGGCGACCGAAAAGTCTTGCACGAAATCGTCCAGCGCCACGGGCTCGAGATTAAGTCTAAGCGCGCTGATCGATCGAACCTGTCCAAGCTCTTCGAAGGCGCGCTGCGAATAGACCTGGATGCGCGTCAGCCCTTCCCGGATCTCGAGATCGTGCGTAGCTTGCCGGTCGAGCCACTGACCTGCAGCGGCGGCATCGAGGTTGATGCACGTGAAGGCATTTGCGAGCGTTATCTGGAGCGCGCCGAGTGTCCCATCGACTGAGGCCCGGGCCCATTGCGAGCCCAACTCCGCTGCCCGCTGGCGTTCCGCATCCAGTCGGCGCGCGCGCGCGGTGACATCGAACGCGACACCGCGATATTCACCTGCCGCCTCGAGCCAGTCGCCCAAGACCCGAACGATAACGACGCTGTCATCGCTGGGACGTATGACTTCGATATCCACCTCGAAGGGATGCCGCGACGCGATCGCTCCAGCGACGGATGCGGGCGGCTCACCGTCGTCATGGGTCGCAAGCGACCAGAGCGACGTGCTTACCCGCGCGCAGGCCACCGGTAGCTGCAATACGGCGCAAAGTTCCGGCGAGAAGGTCATGACGCTCTCGTTCGGGTCCCAGCGCCACGCGCCCCCCTTGCCGATGGACTGCAGCACTGCGCGTGTTTCGAGCGCCTCGTCGTGCTGGCGTCGAAGTTCTTCATGCTTCAGCCGATCCTGGGCTGCGGCATCGCTGGCGACGACATTCGAAAAATAGGCCGCGGCCTGGGCTGCGAGCACTTCGGTCGCGTCAATATCGAACGGACCGGGCTGGTCGGTGAATTCGAGATAGGCCAGACCACATAGCTCGGATTGGCTGATCAGCGGAACGCACATGATCGCGCCGACATCCTCGGCCGGAGCCCGCACGATGGTCCTGCGAGCGTCGACGACCTCGCGCAGAAGCGAGAGCGGCAACTCCTTCGACGATAGCGTCATCGTATCGCGACTGAACGCAGTGCCGTCCGCGGTGGCCCGTCCGTCCGCGTAGATTTCAAGCTCGCCGCCGTTGTTGCCCATCGCGACCACGCGTCGCGCGCCCGTCGCGTGGATCGCAGCCTTTGCCAATGCCAGCCCGACACGGGATGGATCAGTTTCGTGAGCGAGCAGACGCGAAAAATCGCGGGTCGCATTCCAGGCGCGTTGCAGAGCGAGGTTCGAAATCGCGGGATGCGATCCCTCGTCCGTCCGCATGGCTGCCCGCTCCGTAAGCGATCCCCGGTGGCACCGCACCGAGGTTTTGCAGCAAGCCGACCGGCGCGACGAGTTAAACTCCGTAAAGCGCGCCTTTACGACGCATCGACCGAAAGCCGAATTGCTTGCTCCGCCCGAGGGAGCGGTTGTATCGCTGCCCGATCATAAGGGGGCGATCCTGGATTTTTCGTTCGGCGAGTTTCGGTTGGACACAGCGCGCAAGATGCTCTGGCGCGCGGAGGAGTATGTTGCTCTCGGAACACGGGCCTACGCAATCCTGGCCCTGCTCATCGAAGCCGAGGGTAAACTCGTCACCAAGGCCGAACTATTCGATCAGGCTTGGCCGGGAGTCACGGTCGACGAAGCCAATTTGCGCGTGCAGATCGCGAATTTAAGAAAGGTTCTAGGGGTTGCCGGCCGCAACATCGTGACCGAGCAGGCGATCGGCTATTGCTTCCGCGGGGATGTCCGACGGTTTGTCGAACCTCGGCCGGTCGCGGAGATCCGGCGTTTCCGCGCTCCGACCGGCTTGTCCAACCCCATCGGCCGCGAGCGCGACGTCGCGTCGGTTCGCGACGCGCTGATCGCCGACCGGATAGTCAGCCTCGTGGGTCCGGGCGGTATCGGGAAGACCACCTTGGCGCTCGAGATCGCGGCACAGGTCGATGCACAATTTCTGGATGGCATTTGCTTTGCCGATCTCAGCCAGGCGGTCGATGCTCGGGAGGTGGCGATGGCCGTTGCCGCCGCCCTTGAGCTACCGGTTACGGAGGGGCCGGACGTCGTCACCTATTTCAGGACAAGACGTCTGCTCATCGTACTCGACTGTTGCGAGCGTGCGATCGAAGCCGCGGCTGAACTTGCCGACCAGCTCCTTTCAACGGCACCAGGTGTCAGCGTCCTGGCGACGAGCCGTGAGGCCTTGCGGATTCCAGGCGAGTTGGTTGTGCATGTCGGTGGACTTGACCTGCCGCCCGAAGATCCCTTGACGCCCCCGGCCCCGCTTGAATTTGGCGCCGTTGCGCTGTTTTGTCGGACCGCCAAGGCCGTGAATGCTGGGTTCCAGACCTCCGGTAAGATTATGACGGTCATAGCGGACATCTGTCGCCGGCTCGACGGGATCCCGCTCGCCATCGACATTGCCGCAGGCCTGACCGGTGCGCTCGAAGTAGAACAGATCCGGGCGGAGCTCGAGGAGCGTATTTCCGTTCTCACGCTGGGCCGCCGCGGAGGCCTTCCCCGCCATAGAACGCTCGATGCAGCCATTGCCTGGAGCTACGACGCGCTATCCTCAAAGGAAGCGATCGCGCTGCGACGCCTCAGCGTCTTTGCCGACTGGTTCCGGATGGAGTGCGCGCTCGAGACGATCGTCTTCGATGATCTGGACAAGGCCGCAGCGAAGCTCGCGGTGGTCTCCCTCGCACAGAAATCCTTGTTGAACGTCGAAAGCCGGGACGGCTTTCTCGTATACCGGTTGCTGGAGACAACGCGGCACTTCGCGGTCGCTCGCATTGAAAGCGTTGAAGAGGCGTGGACCCTGGGCTCGATGCACGCCGCCTATATCCTGCGGCGCCTGACGAGCATGGATTGGGAGCGATATAGTCCGACCCGGGATCGCAGGGCTGCCCTGATCTTGGTCAAGGACGTTCGCGAGGCGGTGGCCTGGAGCTATGCGCATGGTCGAGACCCCGGCCTTCCTCTCGAGTTGACCATCGCCGCCGAGCGCTTGTGGCTGGAGCTCAGTCTGTTCGCCGAGCATGGCCAGCGCATGAAGCAGGCCAACGACTGGCTTGAGCAGACCGGCGTCGCCGACAGCTGGCTACGGGCGTGCGTCCTAACCGGCTTGGCCGCCGGGGTGCTATACGATCCGCTTGATGCCGATCGCATCGACATCGTCCACAAAGCGTTGCTGCTTACCGACACGCTCTCCGACCGAGAGCTTTACATGCGTAACCTGTTCAACGCTTCGTATTTTCATGTCGTTCGCCACCAGGCCTACGAGTCCGATGATTTTGCCAAGAGGCTGCTGGCCGAAGCCCGGGCCGCCGGGCGCGAGGACGTCGTTGTCTTCGCGACTATCAGCGGCGCGATCCCTTGGCTGGAGATGGGGCGTTGGAACGACGCGCGCGCGACCTTCGAGAAATTTCTCAAGACGTCGCCCAAAGAGCCTCCACGATCTGTCTCGATCTACTTCGGATTCAACATATCGTCGGTGTGCCTGTTCGAATTGGGGACCATCGACTGCCTCCAGGGTGACCTGAAACGGGGTTTCGAGCGCATTGATGAGGCCCTGTTGCTCACCGCACAGGATCAGCACGCGCAAACGCGTTTTCAGGTGCTGTTCTTTGCAGCCTGCTGGGCAGGGTTTCAGTCGGGCGACCGCGACCGAGCGCGCCGCTACCTCGATATGCTCGAGCATCAGGCGCGCGACTTCGGGCCCTGGGTATTTATGACGTCCGTCTATAAGGCTTGGCTCGCGTTCATCGATGGGCGACTGTCCGAAGCCAGCACCTTGCTCGAGGCTTTTCTCAGCGTCGGCATTCCGTGCGCGTCGCTCGATGGCACGTTCCAGCTCCTTTATTCGGACGTCTGTCGTGCGCTCGGCAATCTGGATGGAGCCGAGCGCGCGGTATCGAAGGTATTGAGCCTCAGCACCGGTCCCGACGACCCGTTCATGGTCGGACCTGCGCTGCGTGCACAGGCGGATAATCTCGTCGCGCGCGGTGACGCCGCAGCGTTCGCGAAGGCGGGTTTGCTTTACGGCCGCGCGATCGAGAATGCCCGCAAGCACGGCGCTATCATGTTCGAAATCCCGGCGGTCCTCGGCTTGGCCAATCTCGAACGTCTTCAGGGGCGTTGCAACCGGGCACGGCCTCTTCTTGCCGATCTCCTCGACCGGGCCACGGCGCTGGAGATGCCGGCAGCCGACACCATTCAGGCGCTTTTGCGCGACCTAGTCGGGGCCGATCATGCTGGAGTCCAGCACCGGCTGGCCTGAGCCGCGACCCGTCATACGTGGGTATATTGGCTTCACACCATGCGATGACCATCGGATGCGACCGTCTGATGGGAGGTCTTCGCGATCGGCCGGTATCTCACCTCTCCAAGAGCTGTCGCCGACGGCTGAGGAGGAAATGAGCCATGTTCCGCAAACCCATGTTCGCAGCGCTAACCTTGTTGGCGACAACCGCCACGCCGTTTGTCACCCAGCCCGCCGAGGCGGCGGCTATTCAACAGCAGGACGTCACCGACGCCAGCCTGGTGCGCTTGCTTCCCGGATTCCACGAGGCCGAGGTTACGACCAATGGCGTTCGGATCCATTATGTGGAGGGCGGAAAAGGACCTACCGTTGTCCTGCTTCCCGGCTGGCCGCAGACCTGGTGGGGCTTCCACAAGGAGATGCCGGCACTCGCGCAACACTACCACGTCGTGTCGGTCGATCTGCGCGGCATGGGCGCTTCCGGCCGCCCCGCGGGCGGATATGATAAGAAGACCATGGCGGCCGACATCGCGGGCCTTGTCCGCCACCTTGGGCCTGAACCGGTGTATATCGTCGGCCACGATATCGGATCGATGGTCGCCTATGCCTTCGCTGCCAACTATCCGGAGCTGACGCGAAAGCTCGTCATGCTCGACGTCGCTCACCCCGATCCCTCCCTGGCGAAATGGACGTTGCTTCCCGAGGTCGGCACGTTCGGCGACAAGGTCGGCGATGGCAGCAAGGCTTATGCCTGGTGGTTCGCCTACCACCAGGTTAAGGGCCTGCCCGAGGAACTTGGCGCAAACGGTGGCATCGCCAAGGAACAGACCTGGTTTTTCCACTATCTGACACGGGATGACCGCTCGATCGATGCCCGCGACCGCGCCGTCTATGCGGCGGCCTATAGTTCGCGAGACGCCATCCGGGCGGGGGACGCATGGTACCAAGCGTTTCCTCAAGATATCGCCGACTTCGCGACTTACGGCGATATATCGGTTCCGGTGCTGGCGATCGGTGGCCCGGGCTATAGCTGGCTGAACGCCGTGGTCCCGCCCAAGGCACCCAAGGCACGCGTCGTTCGTTTCACCGACAGTGGCCACTTCATTCCGGACGAGGTCCCAGACGAGCTGCTCGCGCAACTCGCCGATTTTCTGAAATAGCGCAGAGCGGCTGCCGCCCTTCATCCGATATCGAGGGTCGTGGCCGGCAGCCGTATGTCGCGTTCTGCGCCATGCGGCTGCGGACTCAGTCGAGGGGGAGCTTTACCTGAAACAGAGTTCCGCCCGTTGGGCGGGCCACGACGTCGATCGATCCACTATGAGCCTCGACGATACTCTTGGAAACTGACAGTCCCATTCCCATTCCGTCCGCCTTCGTCGTAAAGAAGGCGTCGAACAGGCGAGCGGGCTCGGTATCGCCGAGCCCGGGCCCCGTGTCCGATACCTCGATCCGGGCTTGGCCCGGCTCGTTGACCACGCGCACGTCAATCCTGCGGCTACCCTGCGGCTGCTCGGCCATTGCCTGGGCCGCATTCACGACGAGATTGATGATGACCTGCTGGAGCTGGATGCGGTCGCCGCAAAGGACCGGCGCGCCGCCGTCGCTATCAAGCGTGAGAACTGCGCCGAGACTTGCGACCTGCCGGCGAGTGATGTCGACGGCCTCGGTTATCATCTCCATCAGTTCAAAATCGGAACGATCAGCCGCTCCCTTGAGCGCCATGCGACGCGTCCGGGCGATGATCTCGGAGGCGCGACCGCCTTCGGAAATCATGCGCTGGATCGCGGCCTTCGCTTCCTCGATATCGGGCACGGGTCGATTTAGCCATCTGTAGGCCGCGTTGCCGTTGGCGACGACTGCGCCCAGCGGCTGATTCACTTCGTGCGCTATGGAAGCCATCAGTTCGCCGAGTGTCGCGACACGCATGGCGTGAGCAAGCTCGAGCTGGGCACGGGCCAAAGCGCGCTCCTTTGCGACCCGCTCGCTGACATCGACGAAGCCCACGACGACACGCACCTGATCTTCGGGGCGCTTGGGAAAAGCGGCAGTGAGGATGACGTCGAGCGTTGACCCGTCCGTCCGAGCAATGACACTCTCTTCTTCGTAGCTGACGGCTCCCGTGATGTAGCCGAGAAACACGCGGTTCCAGGCTGGGAGGCTTTCATCAGGGCACCAGCGGCCGAGTGGGCCGCCTATCGCTTGCGACGGATCGGCAAGCATCATCGAGCAGGCTTTCTCGTTCAAGCCGATGACGGGCGCGATCTCCAGCGCACGGCGAACGAACGAGAGATCGGCAGCGACGCGCGCGGCGACATCGTCGCCCTCATCCGTCATTGCGACGACCATCGCATGAACCTTGGTAAGGTTGATTTCGATGAAGCCGACCGCTGTTCCGTCGAACACGCTGTGGAAGCGGTTCTGCTCGCGCGAGAGATCGAACACGAGGGTATGGAATCCCTCGAAACCGCCAGGGCCCATCCGAGGCACGTACCGGATCGCGGCTTCCCGCCATCCCCCCTCAAGGTGCGGGACATCTGCCTCGATCGACACGCTCTCACCCGCCGCAACGCGTGCGAGGTGGGGCAACCGGGTCAGATAGGACTCTTCTCCGAGAAACTCCCGCATGTGCAGGCCAACAAGATCCGTCGGGCTACGGCCATACCAGTTGATGTGATGGTCGTTCGCGAAGCGGCAGACATGGTCGGCATCGAAGAAGGAGATGAGCGCCGGAACAGCGTCCGCCGTGGAGATACCGTATTCCGAGACGAGCCCGCTTTCGAGAAGACTAGCCATGGATCAGGCGACGAGCGTTCGGGGACCGGCGCTAAAGCCGCGGCACGGTCGTGATAGAGAAAGCGAACGCATTGAGTGTCTCGATCCTGTCGATCTTTCGAAGTTGCGCCTCTCCCGCGCCGATGCGCAGGCTGTGAAATCGCGCGATCGTTGCGGTTAGACAATCACTTACCGGCGCCATTTTGTCGATCCCCCATCCGGGGGATTGCCTCGGGCGCTGGCAAACCGCACTCGGGTTCGGCAGACCGCGGCAATCATACACTCGTATGAGACCGTCAGATGAAAGCGCCAGCACGAGATACCCGGGCATCAAAGCCACTGTGCCTGGAGACCCCTATGCTCGGATCAATCGGGCCGTCGGCCATAATATCCGGAGCAGAACATGTCAGCCAGCGAATCACCCCTTCTCCCCTCCCCCGAGCGCATTCACGAACTGCTGGAGCGCAACCTGCGCGAGGTCTTCGAGGAAGCAGACGGCGAGCGCAGACTTGCCGCAGTAAATGCGCTCTGGACGCCCGATGGGATCCTCTATGTGCCGCCCGGCCCGGTGACCGGCCATGAAGCGATCGCCAAGTTCGCAGGCGATCTGCGCGAGACGCACCCGACCTACACCTATACCCCGCACGGCAGGACGCAGGTTCTGCACGATGCTGGGCGGCTTGCATGGGGGTCGGGCCCCACCGGAGAGGAAGCCGTCTATACAGGTCTGGATCTCGTCATCGCGCGCGACGACAAGATCGCTGCGCTATACGTCTTCCTCGACGAAAGCTCGGACGAGTATCGTCGCTCCAGTGGCAAGAGAGACACCTGATTGCAGAATCGCAAACGAACATGCGTATGATGATCGAATGCTCGCACTGGCGACCGAAGCGAGATAGCGCAGGGGTTTAGCTCGGTGCGCGTGCCCGGCTAAACGCGGCTGAGATATAACTTCATCGTCGGCCAATATCGTAGAGATTGGCATCCGAGTGACGACGGAAAGAAGGAGAGAGAACGCAATGCCCAGCGCGAATGCGGTCACGCCGGGTGACGCGAGCCCGGCAGTTCATGTCATCGATGACGACGCTGCGCTTCGCGAAGCGCTTGATAGCCTCTTCCGGTCGGTCGGATATGCGGTACGAACCTATGGTAGCACCGCCGAGTTCATGGCGTCTGGCCATGCGACAGGCTCCGGATGTCTCGTACTGGACGTTCGGCTTCCGGGCGGCAGCGGCCTGGATTTTCAGTCGCAGCTAGCGGAAGCCGGAGTGATGATGCCGGTGGTCCTGATGACGGGCCACGGCGATATCCCCATGACGGTTCGCGGCATGAAAGCGGGTGCGATCGACTTCCTGCCCAAACCTTTCCGTGAGCAAGACATGCTGGATGCCGTCGCGACCGCGATGGGTAAGGACGCCTTGTCTCGCGCCGAGCGGCAAGGATCGCAAGATCTCCGGGACAAGCTCGAGACCCTTTCGCCGCGCGAGCGCGAGGTCATGACGCGGGTGGCGACCGGCAAGATGAACAAGCAGATCGCTTTTGATCTCGAACTCAGCGAGATCACCGTCAAAATTCACCGCGGGAACGCCATGCGGAAAATGGGTGCCAAGAATCTCGCCGACTTCGTCAAAATGGCCCAGACACTCAAACTCTCCGCTTGAGAAAGCTTTTCGTCGTTTCGATCACGCCCATGACCTAACTCGACCACGATACGTCGTTCCCGACGAACACCGCTAACGGCTACTTCGGTCAGAGCCGGCCATTCGCCCGCGCTGAAGCTACGATCGGCAGTCACCCATATTCCTTCGTGCAGGCTGTCAGCACGCGATTGCGAAATTGGCCGTTCAAATCCCTTGCTTCATGCGCGCTGCTCCGTGTTCGATTGCTTGCTTTGGGAAAAGGCAATCGGGGAAAGGTTTCGGCAAAGCGAACCCGTCCGCGGTTGTAAGTACGATCGGCGGGTAGCTTTCCCGATTAGCAGGTCGATAGCTCCTGCGCCCGTCTAAAGGGTTCTTCCAGCCAGGGCGTCGACCCAACGTGCTTGAGAACACGCTGGCTATGGGGTTCGCATATTCCAGCTGATGCCGAGGAGTGCTCATGCTGCCAGTTTCAGTGATCGCCCCTGTCTGTGCCGCGCCGTTCACCGGAGCGTCCGGATACGTCACGCTGGACTGGCATCCGGCGCCGCTAGCGTTGGAGCGAGGCGAGTAACAAAGCCAACTGCCAACGCCGTCGCGGCTGATTGCAACGCTGCATCGGAGTTTGGCATCGTCGGTGCATATGCGGTAGACTGGCCGCGAGTGGATCGAGTACCAACCGCCGACGTGTAGTCAGGCATTAAGGAGAAATCACGGCAATGCCGACATCGCCCGCGGAGCAATCAATATGGGTACGAGATCTCGGTACAAGTAAGGTATCGCTATCGGATGCCGAGATCAACGCGAAGTACGAGCGCGGAGAAGGACGCATCGTCGTCGAAAATAACCGAGAAAAGTTGCCCGGTTTTGTCGAACAATTGCAGAACCGAGATTACATGGATTTGCGGCCATTCTATCAACGTCGCCCTAGGTGGGACACAATTAGACAAAGTCGTCTTATTGAATCATTTCTAATAAACTTACCTGTTCCTCCTGTATTTCTGTATGAAAAGAATTTCAATTCGTACGAGGTTATGGACGGCCAACAGAGAATTACAGCTATCAAAGACTTTTATGAAAATAAGTTTGCTCTTAAGGGCCTGCAGCACTGGCCCGAGCTTAACGGAAGGTCTTATCATAACTTACCAACGACGGTGAAGGCAGGTATTGATCGTCGTGCCATATCTTCTATTGTGATGCTAAGGGAGTCTGCTCCTCAAGGCGAGGAAGCACTTCTGCTACGACAGATAGTATTTGAGAGGCTTAATACCGGCGGAGTGGAACTTGAGCGCCAAGAAATTAGAAACGCTCTCTTTCCCGGACCACTGAATGACTTAATTATATCGTTGTCCTCCGACGATGTGATACGCGATGCATGGAATTTGCCTCGCTATGACCCGGAAGAAATCACGAAGGGCGATCCGCGCCTGATGAGTGACCCATTCTTTCAAAAAATGGAAGATGCCGAATTAGTTTTGCGGTTCTTCGCTCTGAGAAACGCTCAGCATTATGCTAGAGGCATGCAGGGGTTTCTCGATATTTACATGATGAGGGCATCTCACCTTGGCGATGAAATTATCGATGAATTGCGTGCAGAGTTCCAGTTAACGGTATTTGTTGCGTCTGAAATATACCGAGATAAAGTATTCCGGCCTTTCGTTAACACTAAAGAAGAATGGTCGGCTAGGCCACAGAAGGCATTCTATGATGCTGTAATGGTTGGTATATCTCAAAACTTGGATATCGTAGACCAACTCGTTGAATCCCGTCTGGATATTATTGCCGCCACAGAGGAGCTATTTAAGCAACACGAAGACGGAACGTTTACGGGTAGAGGAAATTCCAAGGCCGATGTTATAAACAGAATTAGGCTTTTTTCGGAGATGCTGCGAAGCTTTGAGAAAAACAAATGATTTCCTCCGCTTTGGCGCGCCTTAATTCAGGTGTCGAGGGCGTCTGTGCCTTTCTAAATGTCAACCAAGCGGCTCGTGAACTTACTTCGAGATTCTTGGTTGGCCTCGAGCCTTCTGTGTTGGAAGGGTATGTTGAAGCGTTACGGGAAGTTGCGCCCCCGTCAACATCATGGCGGATATATGATCATTGCGCTGCAATGAGTAGGATTTACGCGCTATTTGAGCAGTTCTGTGAAAGCATTCTAGCCGATTGGATTGACTTTCGCGTCTTGAACGTAGCGTTCAATAGCCTTCCTGCGAAACTGCAAGACTCTTATGCTGCTGGATTTGCAAGTATACTGTCAGATATACATAAGGTTAGATTTAACCATATCTCCTCATCTGACTTAATAGCAGAATACCACAAAGCCTTGAAGGGCGAGATAGGTTATAGGCTAACGTCGGAGTGCCTTACGCATCACAAAGGCAATATCCGCTGGGACGATATCAATGTGATGTTTGAACGTTGTGGTATCCCGTTGTTGGGAGAATGGGTGGCGAATCATCAAAGCCTTGCACATCATTTTCAAACGAAGAGCAAGATACTGGAGCAGACGATATCCAGGCTATCCGAGTTCGTTCAATATCGAAACGACTCGGCTCATGCTCTTGTTGAGATAGACGAAATACTTGGTCATGATGAGATCGTCGATCTGGCAGATTTTGTGATGAGCTTCTGCTTATGCCTATCCGATTATGTAGAAAAAAGTTCAATTGAACATCTTATGAGTAGCGGCCTTGCTACAAAGATAGGGGTTGTCGCTGAAATAAAAAGAAATAACATCGTGGTTTGTAATGTCGAGGGAGCGACAGTCAAAATGGGAGACGTCATCCATCTAATTACGAGCAATTCGTACGGCGTAAGAACTGTATGTGGTTTGATGTTGAACGATGTGTCAACCGACAAAGTGGTGGTCGCAAACGCCGTCGAACTTGGTATAAAGCTTGATCTTCCCGGCGTTCGCAGAGCGCACGTAATTTCTACATATCAAGAGATATGAAGTATAGGCCTAGTGCCAACTCGAGTATTCGACCTGATGTATAAACGTCTTATGACCTGCTAAGGCCTATACTGGCGTCGACAATACGCATGAGATGGCTCGCTAGAACGAGCTGCTCTCCTGGCTCAGTCGGATCGCTATACTCCACGTCTCTATGGCTAACTGGATTACGAATGGTGCCGAAAGCACCCGCAAAAAGCTGGCTCATCGCCTCGCGCTCCCCCTCTAATAGAAACTGGTCGGTGAGTGGCCCCGTCGTTTTGTGAAACGATGACCGCATGAGATTAACGCCTGTACCAGCGCAGCCGCTCTTATCTGCTACGGAAATCTCAAGCGCCTTAAAAGCGGCAAAAACGGCGGTTGCGTAGTCCCCTGTTAGGTAGAGCGCCCATGCTTTATTCGCGATAACCGGATGTAAGAACTCACGGGGCAAGGCTGAAGAGGCGCGATACCGATCGAATGAGTGCGTAGCGGCGATGTGTAATGCAGCTCGCGAAAGCGTAGTTACGCCAACTGTGCTACCGTCCACTGAGTATACCAGCAGGCCTTGAGCTTCGAGCCATGCCCAAGCCTCTGACACCGCCTGTACCAGCTCTAGGCCCGCCGCTGACCTCAATGTGCCCAAAACATTGGGTTGATGGAATCGACGATTGGAGTCGGGCAAAAGGACCAAGTAACTGAGAAGCGGACCGGCGAGCTCAGCCGGTGGTAGTGCTAGAACGACTTCGTCCGGCGGAAACGGATGTGGGAGTCGCTGCATCTACTGCTCCAAAGCGTCATGCTACGTGGCGCACGCAACGTTCGCAATGGTTAGTGGCACGGCTATGCCAAGGAGGTGAGCGACGGGACGCATGCGCTCCCACCTGCGAGCATGTGGGCGGATGCCACCTGTTCGATACCTTCTGCATCCCCAGCGACTGGCAAAACGCCTTCCGCTCTGACCAGCCAATCGCACCGGCATTCCTAACTCCTATTGGAGCGGGGTTTCGGAGGCCGAAGGCGTTTTAACAGTACGCATCCGATAGCGGCCGCATTGTCGGTCTGACGAGATTTCATCATCTTGGCGCGCATGGATGACGCAAGCAACGATGTGTTCCAGGGCGTTCGTCGCCTGGACGTGGTGGAGATCGGCCGGCG